>Ga0164313_10002580_pt1 | contig 16210 bp, 7 predicted proteins | sample GuaBasSedimGuay4_FD_113735 | JGI IMG/M metagenome (GOLD analysis project Ga0164313, IMG submission 113735) | Subseafloor sediment microbial communities from Guaymas Basin, Gulf of California, Mexico - Guay4, Core 4569-4, 0-3 cm | ecosystem: Environmental > Aquatic > Marine > Hydrothermal vents >... | reverse complement strand
GGGCGGAGGTCAATAATTACATCATAAACTGCTCCCTTAGTACACCTCAATAATTTAGTTTCCTGATATGGACTCTTTTGAAAATGCATTCCCCTTAAGGTCCCTTTTTTATTACTCAGGGAAACATTTGATTGAACAATATTGGTATTTAAATTGTGTTTTTTAAATTCATCTTCACACCACAATCTTCCAAAAAAACCTCTGTCATCTTCCATTTTTTCAACTTCGATGACAAAAGATCCTGATAGCTCAGTTTCTGTAAATTTCATTTACTTTCATTTATTTTATTAAAGAATTCAGAAGAATAATCTTCAATCTGCTTATTAGTAAGTTCAACAATTTTATCTGGATCCTCATAACTTTTTCTATACCATTCTACAGTATTTTTGATGGTCGTTTTAAAATTCCAAACCGGTGCCCAATTTAATAATTGTGTGGCCTTATCGATATTCAGATTTAAAAGAAATGCTTCATGCAAGGCATCTTCCTTGTTGTATTTCCATGTTCCTTTCCAATGATCCAGCACTTCATTCACCAAAGCCTCCACTGGTTTGTTAGAGGTACCATAGGGTCCAAAATTAAAAGCACTACTATAAGTGCTGATATTATCCGATGCATTGGATAATAATTTATTTCCCAAAAGTAAATAACCTCCTAAGGATTCTAAAACATGCTGCCATGGTCTTGTTGCCAATGGATTCCTAATTTGGATAGTTTTATTGTTTTGCAAGGCTCTTATACAATCCGGAATTATACGATCGTCTGCCCAATCCCCGCCACCAATTACATTTCCTGCTCTCGCAGACGCGAGTTTAACCCCATGATTTTCAAAATTCTCAGGATTGAAGAATGAACTTCTCCAGGAAGCAACTACAATTTCAGCTGCGCCTTTACTAGCAGAGTACGGGTCATAACCTCCTAAAGCATCGTTTTCTCTATAGCCAAAGATCCATTCTTTATTATCATAACACTTATCTGAAGTTATGACAATAATGTTTGTAGATAAATTCAGCTGTCTCACTGCTTCTAAAACATTAGCGGTTCCATTGACATTAGTTTCCAAAGTGTACATTGGATTTTCATAAGATTCTCTTACTAATGGTTGAGCAGCCAAATGAAAAATGATATCAGGATTAACTTTTTGAATAAATTTCTTTACACTGTCAAAATCTCTAATATCATCTATATTACTATCTATTTTGTCTTCATTTCCAAGTTGCTGATATAATGATGGTTCTGTTAGCGGATCCAAAGCATAACCATAAACTTTAGCGTTTAATAGTAACAGCCACTGTGTAAGCCAACTACCCTTAAATCCAGTATGGCCCGTTACCAATACTTTCTTATTATTATAAATATCAAAGTTCATTAGCTTCACTTCTTTAAATTTTTGTAATTAAAGTTATTAAAAATTGATTATCCCTAGCAGCAGAGTTTATTCATGTACGCCTCAAATAAAAGTTTAGCGCCACATTTTCCATGGGGCATTTCCACTTTGCCACGTATTTTCCAAAACGGTCTTATCTCGCAATGAATCCATACTCTGCCAATAGCCTTCATGTTTATAAGCAGCTAATTGATTATCTTTTGCTAAATTTTCCATTGGTTCTCTTTCCCAAGTTGTAGAGTCGCCTTCAATATAGTCAAAAATCTCAGGTTCTAAAACAAAAAAACCACCGTTTATCCATGCCGTATCGTGTCCATCACCCTTTGGTTTTTCTCTAAAATGTGTTATTTTAGGATTATTAGCTTCTAAATTAAAGGCCCCATATCTTCCCGGTTGTTGAACAGCGGTTAATGTTACGAACGAATTTTGTTCTTTGTGGAACTTTAACAACTTCTCTATGTTCACATCACTTACTCCATCTCCATAAGTTAAAAAGAATGTTTCATCGTCCAGGTAATCTTTAACCCTTTTCAATCTTCCTCCTGTCATACTGTTATCACCTGTATCGATCAAGGTTACTTTCCAGGGTTCGATATCGTTAGAATGTATTTCCATTTTATTATTCTTAATATCGAATGTTACGTTGGAGTGATGTAAGAAGTAATTGGCAAAAAACTCTTTGATCATATTGCCTTTGTATCCGCAACATATTATAAAATCATTATGGCCAAACGAAGAATACATTTTCATAATATGCCAAATTATCGGCATTCCACCTATTTCTACTAAAGGCTTTGGTCGAACTCCTGTCTCTTCACTTAATCGAGTTCCAAATCCACCTGCTAAAATTACTGTTTTCATATTATTTTTTTATGTTGTTTTATATCCATGCTAAGACTAATCCTAACAATTTGTTTATAATTTATTCTAAATTCAAATTTCACTGTAAAATTTAGTGAATCCTAATTATTGTATTGCAGTACTACCATTTTTGAATGGATGATTAGGTATTGGTAATTTTGCCAAAGGATGATAATCGCCGGTTAAAGGTTTAATTTCTCCTTTGCGAATTTCATGAACGATATCTATTGATTGCCTGGCTTCATCTAAACCAAATCCTTCTCCTTTGATTATATTCTCATAACTTTTTGTATGCAGATCAAAAAACCCATCACTAAATTCTATCTCTTTACCATCAACGGTTATTGATCGATAAGTACGTTGCCCCTTTTCTCTAATTTCTTTTGGCAGAACATTCTCATTGATGGATAAGAACCAACGAACTCTGGCTTTTTCAAATTCCAGATAACCTGATGCTCTGTCATGTGTGTGCAAATGCACAATATTGGTTTTTACATCTCCAAATACCCAGGATAACATATCGTAAAAATGTATTCCAATATTCGAAGCAATACCACCTGATTTGGTTACGTCCCCTTTCCAGGAAGTATAATACCAATTACCCCTTGAGGTTAAATAAGTTAAATCTACATCGTAAATTTTGTCCTTTGGGCCATTTTTAATTTTTTCTCTAAGTGCTATGATACTGGGATGCAGTCGTAATTGTAAAATTGTATTTACCTTTTTACCTGACTCGTTTTCAATATCAGCCAGCGCGTCTAAATTCCATGGATTCAGAACAAGAGGTTTCTCACATATTGCATGAGCTCCACTTCGCAAGGCCATTCTGATATGAGAATCATGAAGATAGTTTGGCGTACATATACTTACATAGTCCAAATCTGTATGTTTTTTATGTCTTAATTTTTCAATATGCCTGTCAAATCTTTCAAACTCTACAAAAAATGAAGCATTAGGGAAATAACTATCAATTATTCCAACACTGTCAAATTTATCCAAGGCAACCAATAAATTATTATTAGTCTCTTTAATTGCTCGCAGATGTCTTTCAGCAACATATCCACCAACACCAATTAGTGCAAAATTTTTCATATCCTTTTTTTTAATAATTGAATTTTCATAATAACGTTGTTCTACGGCTTCGCCGTTCTAAGTCACAGATTTCATGACGAAGTTAAATCGATTTCAAATAGAAATCGTCAATAAGAAATCTAAAATATCTTTAATAAAAATGCCCTGTAGTTTTATAAAATACTTCTTTGAGTTTATTCAAAGAGTAAGACTCCAATTGTGGTTATCAGAATGACATTGGAAGTAATTATCAAATTTTACCTTTTATTAACAATATCTCGATCAAAGGTGTTTTAACAATTTTTTTCATAGGGGATTAATATTAAGCTATTCTCTTTTTCTTTCGGGTCCAAATTTAGATAAATTTCTTCAAATGGAATTTAATAATTTAATAACGGCAAATAGTGATTTAAATTGCGCAAAAGTAGCTGTGTAGAAAAAAGAAACCGAAGTTTTAAAATCTTCGGCTATTAAAGGTCATAGTACTATACTATTTGAATACTGGAAAGAAAAAATAGATCAGATTAGTATTATTTTTTTTACGATATTTTGACTGGCATTGGACAATCTAACAAAATATATTCCCTTAGCGAATTTTGATAGATCTATTTGCTTTGGAATACCACCATCTTGACCTGTATTCATTTTATCCGAATAGACTATTCTTCCGCTAGAACTAATTAATACAAGGTTCAATTCTTTTTGAGTACTCCCGGTACTTATGTTTAAAACACCGGCCGAAGGATTTGGGTATACCGAAATTTCATTCAAAGTATCCTCTGGCGTATCTGGTGCAGAGGATATGTTGCAATTTTCTACGGAAACCACTACTGAATCTGTTGTTGTTAACCCTTTATTTGTTGTAATTAATGTAAAAACTGTTGTACGAGTTGGATTTACCTCAATATTTTTTTGATTCGCTCCCGTACTCCATGTATAAGTTGCTCCTCCACTCCCTTCTAAAGTAACACTTTCGCCCAGACAAATGGAAATATCATCACCTGCAAAAGCTACGGTTGGTGGTGGATTAGAAATTTTTATTTCTCCAACAGTCACTTTGACATCATCTGTACTCTCACATCCATCGGTCATAACTGTTACTTCATAGGTTTTTGTTTCATTTGGACTAACACTTATGCTTTTTGTAGTTTCTCCTGTACTCCATAAATAAGTATCACCTCCTTTTGCTGTTAGTTTTACACTCTTACCTTCGTCAATGGTTACATCTTCTCCGGCATTTGCTATTACTCTGTTAACCGTTATGATTACTTCATCCTCATCGGTTACACTGCCATCTATTGCCCTCACCTTAAATGTCTCTGTTGATGTTGGGCTTACTTCGATACTTGCTGTAGTCTCACCGGTACTCCATTTATAAGTGGTTCCTCCGGTAGCTGTTAAGGTGATTCTCTCTCCCAAACAGATCGTTTGATCTTCACCTGCATTGGCCCTTATTGAAATCGTAGAATCATCATTGTATTCAAAAGCTCCTATGTCATGACTTTTTCCTTGTGCTCTATAATCTCCGTCAAAATCCTTATTCACATTTGGCAGATATTTACCAGCATCAATTAATGGGCTGTCTTTTTTTAATTTGAAGTTCCCGTTTAAAGCATTTTCAAATTTCGGGTCTTTTGAAATATTTGCCGTACCGGATGGTGTTGAAAACCCATTATGGAAATTTGAATACGAAAATGTTGGTGATGTGTCATAGGAGGAAATTTCTGATATAATGCAATTTATTATCTCATTGCTTTTGCCAAAGGATACTTTTCGGTTAGAAATAAGTTTATTCGAACCATAAAAAGTACAATTAATAAATTTGTTGTTAGTAGGCTCCAATGCTCTTCCTCCAATCCCATCTCCTATAGCTATATCACTATCATTATTTTTAAAAATTGAATTAATGACTTTATTATTGTGTCCCCCGGCCTGAGAACCCTCTTCTCCCGCATTATCGTTAAAATATACGCCTCTGCTCAAGTTTTCCATAATACAATTTTCAACAATATTATCTGTGCAGCCATCCCTAAAGGTTATTAAAGCCGCATCACTCCTTTTAGCATTTTTCTTTGAAGCAGTCCTGCTACCTCTACATCCTCTTATTACATTACGCTTTGAATTTTCATGTCTTAATTCAATACCTTGTCCTGAATTTTCAATGGTACAATTCTCGATTAGAGTATATTCTGAAAGTCTGTTCTTCTCACCTTTAATACTTATAGCGTGATCACCATGTCCATCATCATAGTAGGAATGTGTATAAGAATTCCTAATAATATTGTATCCATTTACGGCGGACCCGGCATTAAATGCAATATGATAATCCATATGAACATATCTTGAAGATACCGACCAGGTATTTTCAATTAAATTATAACTACCATACATCCATATACCCATTGAACTTATATCTGCAACGTAAGAATTTTTTATTCTCACACCTTGTGATGGTGAATGTGTAATTTGAATACCAATATCTGCATCCTTTACATATACATTATCAAAATAAACATATGAAAGATTATTGAAAACTATGTTTTTATTATAATTCTCTACCTGGATATTTTTTACTATGATGTAATTCTTCCTAACTGCCGACATCCCATAACCCCTACTATCACCTAGTAATAAAGGCATTTCTGTAGCTAAGAAGTTTAGATCAATTTTTCTTTTCAAACTCGGATTATCACCGGGAGAATTCTTATAACCAATGAATTTTATGGGGCTGGTAGCATTTCCACTATTTTTAACAACAACTTTTTCATTGCCATAATTTCCTGCTTTTATCCAAACCGTACTGCCTGATTTTACAGAAGATGCTGCCTTAGAAATGGTACGCCATGCAGTCGACTCACTAGTACCTTTATTGTTATCATTCCCATATACTGAAACATAGTATATGTTTTTTGTAGCTTCCGGCTCATTTATATTATTCGTAATATATTCTATTGTAAAATCATCTAAAGAATTATTATCAATATCTTTTAAATTACTGCCGCCTTCATATCTAATTGTGTTATTATCCCAAAATGTAAATGCTTTTGAAACTGTAAAATAATGACCTGTAGTTTGCCCGGAATTAATCGTTATATTGACGATAGTTTTATCTGTAATTGTAAATCCTTTTGCATTATTTGCATTGATTTCTTCACTACTATCAAAATAAACTCTGGAAGTTTGTCCATTCTCAACCCTGTAATTCGATATTACCGGGGGTATTCCTTGTGAAAATATATTTAAACTAAATGTAAATACTGAAGCCCAGAGTAATTTCTTCATATCTTATTCTTTTTCTTTTTTTTGAGTATAGCATTACTCATCGCTTAAATTAATCAAGCAAAATTCATTTAATAAATAGAGGGATTCTTGGACCTAGGGAAGAGAAATATTCAGGTTCAATTGAAATATATAACGAGCAAAAACCGGGTTTATTGTCATCTGTAAATCAATAAATCTTTGTAAAGATTGAAAATTGAATGTTGGTATTTTTTTTAAAGTAATAAAATGTAAAAAGGTTCACTGAAGAAAACTATCCTAAAATTATTTCAGAATTCCTCCTATTTACTGAATTAAAAGGTCAGTATACTGCATGCTGGAAACTTAATTTTACAGCGTTAATTTTTTAAGATAGAAACTAATGATACTGATAAAGGGTTAGACCTCTTCACTCATCTTTTGTTCCAGATTACTAATTTTCTTGATTTGATAGAGCCTTCTCTACAATCAAAGTTAAAACTTAATCATTCAATAAATTTTGACAATCAATAAATGGCTTATCCGTTTTAATATAAATTATCTTAAGACTCTCAATTTGATCTAGGGTTAACAGAAGTATTGCCATCTCCCGATGGGGTTCCAAAGGACTTCCAAAAGTTAGAATTTTCGAATGTAAAATTATGAGGTCCGGATTTAGTATATTCATATTCCAATAGTGGAGTTTCCTCAATAGAAGATTGTTTAACTATGTTTCCAGGTCCTACAGGGTCATTGGATAAAGTTTGAAATACCCATCTAAAATCACTAAATGTACAATCCTTGACAATGTTTCCATAAAGTGTTCTACCTAATCCTTCCATATCTTCATCTATTCTAATGATGGTACTCCCTCCCTTAAAAATGCAATTTTTAATTAAATTATCCCTCCCTTTATCAACGGCATGTGGATCATTGGAAATGTTAGCTACATAAAATGTAATGGCAACCTCGCCATCATTCATTCGTATATTATCAAATACATTTCTTCTGGCGCTCGAAATATTAATTGCTATATTTCCCTCATATCCATCAGAAATTATATCAATATTTCTCCAGGTACAATCATTAACTAAATTACGTCTAGCCTCCAAACACTGTCTGATATTAGTAACTTTGCAATTTTCCACTAAACTCCATGAATGAGGTTTCATTCCATATAAAGTTATCCCATGGCCTCTATGTGACTTTTCTAAAACTGAATGGTAGATATCATTATTTCTTACAATATGCCCTCCTGAATTGGTCATTTTGGCTCCATTCATACTAATACTATAATCCATCCCAACATTGTAATTGGATGAGATATAGCAACCCTCAACCAGATGCCTTTCCCCGGCCAATACAATTCCCCATCCAGTTGCATTAGATGCATAGCTGTTTATTACTCTTTGATTTGTGCCTGAGGAATTGGCCAGGCCATAAATCACTCCATGTCCGCCTCTTGCATAAACATTATCTAAAATAGTATAATTAGAATTATCATTTTTAATGGTGTAATAATAGCCTTCTACTTGAATATTACTTATAATAATATACTCCTTATAGGATATATCAAATCCGTTCCCTTTATTGCTTGTAGTATGTATATAAGGCATTTCGGCTGCGCTGAATGAAGTTGTTGGAACAAATGGTAAGGTAGGATTGTCTCCCGGAACATCTTTATAACCAATAAATTGGATAGGCGCATCGGCCGTGCCATTATTTACTATAATAAAGTTCCCGCTGCCATAGTCGCCCTTCTCAATCCAAACACACATACCACTTCTAGCATTTGCACAAGCTTCAGATAATGTCCATTCATTCCCTAATGTACCATTGTGGCTTCCTGCCCCTGCTACAGTTACATATCTGTCTATTGGAGATGACGGTTCTACTATATTATTATCAATATAATGCAAATCGAATTTAGGTAGCATTTTACTGCCATCACTCATTAAATTGCTACCTCCTTCATATCGAATAGTATTATTATCCCAAAAAGTAAAAGGGGAAGCTACGGTAAAATAATGACCATTGGTCTTTCCTGAAATAATAGTTATTTTTAAAATAAGTTTGTTCGTAATTTTAAATCCGGTTGCGGTACTTCCTGCTATGTCTGTATTACTGTCAAAATAGACTCTGGAAGGTTGCCCCCTTTCAATCCTGAAATTTAAGAGGGCCGGATCTGATTCTATAGCAAAAAGATTGAAACTTGCTCCGAACAAAAAAACCACTATCGCTCTTTTTAGAACCTCTCCGACTATAATTTTTTTATATAGCATAACTCAACAATTAATTAATTGAGCATAATTTATAAAAATTTATTGAGTTAATATAAGCAAAACAAAAATTTAAATAACCCTGTTAAATTTGTATTTGAACCTAACTAACAAACTAAATTAGTAGAATTTTTTTTATTAAAATTTCATTATTGTTAAACAATCTAACAAAATAATATCCTTTTACTATATTAGACAGGTCAATTTGTTTATTTGTAGTTCCCGATTTGGAGCTCATTTTGTCAGAATAAACAACAATTCCATTTAAATTGATTAAGATAATATTAAAGTCCTCTTGTATATATTTTAGATTTATGTTTAGAACACCTGTAGAAGGATTAGGGTAAACCGTGACATTATTTGTCAACCCGCTATCGTCAAACTTATTGCTGCAATTGTCAACGGTAACTACAATCGTATCTGTGTCGGTGAAACCATCACGACTTACTTTAACGGTATAAGTTGTTGTTTTTATGGGGCTTACATTGATGTTTTTATTTAGTTCATTTGTATTCCAAATAAAATTTTTACCACCGCTCGCACTCAATGTAACACTTTCACCTATACATATTGTAACGTCATTACCGGCAAAGGCTTCTGGTGGATTAACTTTAGGATTGACGGTGACCTGAACACTATCGGCATCTTCAATTTCATTTTTATAAACCTTTACTGAATAGATTTGCGTTTTTTCCGGGCTGACAATAATATTTTTTGTTGTCTCGCCAGTACTCCATAAATAAGAATCCCCTCCATTCGCTGTTAGAGTAGTGTTATCTCCTTCGTAAATTTCGACATCTTTTCCTGCATCCGCGATTACATCAATTACTGTCACTACGACCTCATCAATGTCTGAACTGATCTCATCAGTTATTTCAACCCAATAAGTTTGTGTCGAATTCGGGCTTACCGTAATACTCCTCATTGTTTCCCCGGTACTCCATTCATAAGTTGTTCCTTCAGATGCTGTTAAAACAACGGTCTCTCCATTGTATATTGTTACATCCTCTCCCGCATCCGCCGTTATTGTTGAAGTAATTGTATTAACAGAAACTATCACACTATCGGTATCTTCACATCCATTCTTTGTTGCAGTTACCTCATATATTTCTGTCTTATTCGGACTTACAGTTATACTTTCTGTAGTTTCTCCTGTACTCCATAAATAAGTCTCCCCTCCCTTTGCAGTTATCATAATGCTCTCTCCTTCATTGATCTTCTGATTTTTCCCGGCATCTACAGTAATACTGGTCACATTTACTTGCACTTGATCCTCATCAGTTACACTTCCATCTATTGCCTTTACCGTAAATGTCTCTGTTGATGTCGGGCTTACCTGTATACTTGCTGTGGTTTCTCCATTACTCCATTCATAAGTAACTCCTCCAGAAGCTGTTAAGATAACACGCTCTCCCAAACAGATCGTTTGATCCTCTCCAGCATTGGCTATTACCGTAGGTGATGGAGGTTCTACCACAACCTCTACACTGTCTGTATCATCACATCCGTTTTTTGTTACAGTAACCACATAGATTCTTGTAGCTGCAGGACTTACAGTTATACTTGACGAGGTTGCTCCTGTACTCCATACATAACTATCTCCTCCACTTGCATTTAAAGTTACACTATCTCCCTCTGTTGTTGTTTTATCACTACCTGCATTTGCAATAACATCATTTACTGTAATAATTACATCATCCGTATCTGTATTTCCGCTTCCATCCTTTGCAGTTACTGTATAGATTTGTGTTGAGGTTGGGCTTACTTGAATACTTGATGTGGTCGCTCCGGTACTCCAAACATAACCCGACCCTCCACTAGCAGTTAGTGTAGTGCTCTCTCCAGAACATATAGAAACGTCAGCCCCGGCATTGGCAGTTACGGATCCGGTAGTTGGGTTAACTGTAACTGTAAGATCATCTGTATCCTCACATCCGTTATTTGTAGCGGTTACTTCATAAATTTCTGTCTTATTTGGACTTACAGTAATACTTTCCGTAGTTTCTCCTGTATTCCATAGATATGCCTCCCCACCACTTGCAGTTAATGTGATGCGCTCTCCTTTATCGATCGCTACATCTTCTCCGGCATCTGCAGTCACACTATTCACCGTTATGATTACTTCATCCTCATGGATTATACTTCCAACTATTGCCCTCACCTTAAATGTCTCTGTTGATGTTGGACTTACTTCTATACTTGATGTGGTCTCTCCGGTACTCCATTCATAAGTGGATCCTCCGGTTGCTGTTAAGGTGATACGCTCTCCCAAACAGATCATTTGATCCTCTCCAGCATTGGCAATTACCGTGGGTATTGGAGTATCTACAACAACTTCAACACTATCCACATCTTCACATCCATTTTCAGTAACAGTTACCTGATAAGTTTCTGTCGCATTGGTACTTACAGTTATACTTTCAGTAGTCGCTCCTGTACTCCATAGATATGTATCACCTCCACTTGCAGTTAATGTGATGCGCTCTCCTTTATCGATCGTTACATCTTCTCCGGCATCTGCAGTCACACTATTCACTGTTATGATGACTTCATCCTCATCGGTTATACTTCCAACTATTGCCCTCACCTTAAATGTCTCGGTTGATGTTGGACTTACTTCTATACTTGCAGTGGTCTCTCCGGTACTCCATTCATAGGCAGATCCTCCTGAGGCTGTTAAGGTTATGCTTTCTCCAAGGCAAATCGTCTGATCTTCACCTGCATTGGCTATTACCGTAGCTGTTATTGCTTCTACTTTTACTTCTACACTATCTGTATCTTCACACCCATTTTCAGTAACAGTTACCTGATAAGCTTCTGTTGCATTTGGACTTACTTCTATACTCGCTGTTGTCTCTCCGGTACTCCATAGATAGGTCTCCCCACCACTTGCAGTTAAGGTGATACTCTCCCCTTCATCGATTGTTACATCTTCTCCGGCATCTGCTACTATACTGTTCACCGTTATGATGACTTCATCCTCATCGATTATACTTCCATCGATTGCCCTCACCTTAAATATCTCGGTTGATGTTGGGCTTACTTCGATTCTTGCTGTGGTCTCTCCGGTACTCCATTCATAAGTAACTCCTCCGGTTGCTGTTAAGGTGATACTCTCTCCCAAACAGATCGTTTGATCCTCACCTGCATTGGCTATTACCGAAGGTAATGGAATATCTACAACAACTTCTACACTGTCTGTATCTTCACATCCATCCTTTGTAGCGGTTACTTCATAAATTTCTGTCTTATCTGGACTTACAGTTATACTTTCTGTAGTTTCTCCTGTACTCCATAAATAAGTTTCCCCACCACTTGCGGTTAATGTTGTGCTCTCCCCTTCATCGATTGTTACATCTTCTCCTGCATCTGCAGTCACACTATTCACCGTTATGATTACTTCATCCTCATCGGTTATACTTCCATTTATTGCCCTCACCTTAAATGTCTCGGATGATGTTGGGCTTACTTCTATACTTGCTGTGGTCTCACCGGTACTCCATTCATAAGTGGATCCTCCGGTAGCTGTTAATGTAATACGCTCTCCCAAACAGATCGTTTGATCTTCTCCTGCATTGGCCCTTATTGTAATCGCAGAATCATCATTGTATTCAAAAGCTCCTATGTCATGACTTTTTCCTTGTGCTCTATAATCTCCATTAAAATCCTGATTCACATTTGGCAGATATTTACCCGCATCAATTAATGGACTGTCTTTTTTTAATTTGAAGTTCCCGTTTGAAGCATTTTCAAATTTCGGGTCCTTTGAAATATTTGCCGTTCCGGATGGTGTTGAAAACCCATTGTGGAAATTTGAATAAGAAAAAGTTGGTGACGTGTCATAGGAAGAGGTTTCTGATATAATGCAATTTATTATCTCATTGCTTTTGCCAAAAGATACTTTTCCGTTAGAAATAAGTTTAGTTGAACCATAAAATGTACAATTAATAAATTCATTATTAGTAGGCTCCAAAGCTGTACCACCAACTCCATTTCCTATAGCTATATCACTATCATTATTTTTAAAAATTGAATTAATGACTTTATTATTATGTCCCCCGGCCTGAGAACCCTCTTCTGCCGCATTATCGTTAAAATATATACCGCTACTCATGTTTTCCATAAAACAATTTTCAACGATATTATCTGTGCAACCATCCCTAAAAGTTACTAAAGACGCATCATTCCTTACAGCGTTTTTCTTTGCAGCGGTTCTGGACCCTCTGCAACCCCTGATTACATTACGTTTTGAATTTTCATGTCTTAATTCGATACCTTGCCCTGAATTTTCAATAGTACAATTCTCGATTAAAGTATATTCTGAAAGCCTGTTCTTCTCCCCTTTTATACTTATAGCATGATCCCCATGACTATCATCATAGTAGGAATGTATATAAGAGTTCCTTATAATATTGTATCCATTTATACCGGACTCGGCATTGAATGCGATATGATAATCCATATGAACATTTCTAGAAGATACTGACCATGTATTTTCAATTAAATGATAACTGCCATACATCCATATGCCCATTGATTTTATATCTGCAACATATGAATTTTTTATTCTCACACCTACTGAGGGCGAATGAGTTATTTGCATACCAATATCTGCATCTTTTACATAGACATTATCAAAATACACATAAGAAAGATTATTGAAAACAATATTTTTATTATAATTCTCAACCTGAATATTTTTAACTATAATATAATCCTTGGATGTAGCTTGCATGCCATTACCACTCCCAACACCGATCAGCAAGGGCATTTCTGTAGCTAAGAAATTTAGATCAATTTTTCTTTTCAAACTCGGATTATCACCGGGAGAATTCTTATAGCCAATGAATTTGATTGGTTTATTCACTTTTCCACTATGCTCAACCACTACTTTTTCATTCCCATAATCTCCGGCTTTGATCCAAACTGTACTCCCTGATTTTGCGGAAGACGCTGCCTTAGAAATGCTACGCCACGCAGTTGACTCACTCGTTCCTTTACTGTTATCATTCCCATTTACTGAAACATAATATATATTTTTTGTAGCTTCCGGCTCATCAATATTATTTACTATATATTGTAAGGTGAAATTATTCAATGTGTTACCCTGACCATCAACTATATCACTTCCTCCTTCATAGCGAATCGTATGATTATTCCAAAATGTAAAGTCTCTTGAAACTGTAAAATAATGACCGGAAGTTTGCCCGGAATTAACACTAACTTTAGAGATAGTTTTACCAGAAATAATAAACCCGTTTTTTGATGATCCTTCTAATTCTTTTGAGCTATCAAAATAAACCCGTGATGCTCGTGTATTCTCAATCCTGAAATTCGACAATACCGGAGGGGCATCTTTTGGCGGATTCTCTTGTGAGTTTAAACGTAATACACTTAATAAGACAACAATACATAGCAAGATTTTCATATTTCCTTTTCTTCAATTTTTCTTAGCATAACATAACTCCCAGCACAAACTGCTTAATCATAATTCATTAAATAATTAGAGGGATTTTGCACAAATTGTATGGGGGATATACTCGCGCAAACGAACTACAAAAACTTAATCTTAAAAAGTGCAAATCTTTATAATTCGAGACGAAAATATTTGGAAATTCTAAAGAGAATCTCAAGGAAAACTGAAGGAAAACTGAAGGAAATTTAGAAACTAAATAATATGAATTAAGTAAAATAACTAAATAGCTAATTATTGAATATATATTAATTTATTTAAGCAAAACCGATTAAATAATCAATATATTAAGAATTTATTTATTTATTTAATAATAGCAACTAATTACGAACAATTTACCCTGTTTATTAACAAAAACAGCCCTTCACTCAACTAAGGTTCAAAAACACCTCCGCCATCATACATCTTGCACTACCACCACCACATGTTTCTATCGTTTCTAAATTGCTGTAAATAATAGTGGAATATTTTTCAATTTTTATCACCTGATCTTTGGTCAAACATGTAAATGCTGCTTCACTCATTATTGTATATCGAATATCATCTTTTCCAACAACCTGAATCATATTTCCGGCAAAATTATAGACTTGCTCTTCGGTGATCTTAATTATTTCTCTTCCATCATCGAAAAGATGTTTAATAATTCGCTTTCGTTCCTTTTTGTTATCAATGGCATCTAAACAAATAAAAGCATAATTTTCCGTAAGGGCCATCATAACATTGGTGTGATATATTAATTCACGTCGATCCTCTACGGTTTGTAATGCGTGAAACATAACCGGAGTATATTCAAAATCTTCACAGAATTCTATAAGCAGATCTTCATTCGCCCGCGCTGATAAGGCACAATAAGCTTTCCTGTTCACTCTATCCAACAACAAGCTCCCCGTTCCTTCCAGAAAAATGTTTTCTTTTTCGGCTGAGGTATAATCTACAATGTTCTTAATATCAAAACCAGATTCTTCAATTATATCCAGGATCTCCTCTCTCCTCTCCAATCTTCTGTTTTCAGCAAACATAGGGTATAAGGCTACGGTCCCGTTTTCATGGAAAGAAATCCAATTATTGGGGAAAATTGAATCCGGAGTATCCGGTGTTTTTGTGTCATCAACCACAATAACATTAATGCCTGCCTCAGTTAATTTTTGAACGAAAGCATCAAACTCTGCCAATGCTTTTTTTTGGATCTCTTCTGCGGATAGGTTTTGCAAGTCACTTTGATAGAAATTATTTACTACCGTCTCTTCATTCATCCTAAAAGATACAGGACGGATCATTAGAATATTGTTTGTTATTTGTTGCATTTATATGTTTGTTGTTGGTTGTTTGAGATTTGTTGTTAGTGCTAACCGGTTTTTATTAATTCTTTCTGTTTTTATTTCAAGGATATGTCTGCCGAAGGTATGATTTCGCTGATTTTTCTTATATTGATCAGCTTATTCTGAGAGAACTTATTCATGCTGATACCGCAGATATTATTGTTTCGAAGTTTTTTCATACATCCTTATGTGTTGATCCTTAGTCACAACTTTTACTTTCAACCGGATAATCTTCATAAGACTTAATTCTTTAGTTTAATCAACTTAATAACTAAATTAACTAATATGTCAATATTTCATTGTCATAAAAATCAATACAACTTAATGGGAAATTGGGGTAAGCATTGATAAATTTCTTGTATTTACTTGGTTTAAACTGTCTACTATCCCATTTAATTTCTAGGGCATAGCCTTCATTAAACGGCTCTTCAATAATAAAATCAACTTCATTTCCATCGGCAGTGCGCCAATATTTCAAATTATATGCATCGTGTTTTATCCGTAATTGGTTGTAAATAAAATTTTCCAAAAGCAATCCTTTGTCCATTCTATCAATTGGATCCTCAAATCTTCCTAAAATAGC
>Ga0164313_10002579_pt1 | contig 16210 bp, 17 predicted proteins | sample GuaBasSedimGuay4_FD_113735 | JGI IMG/M metagenome (GOLD analysis project Ga0164313, IMG submission 113735) | Subseafloor sediment microbial communities from Guaymas Basin, Gulf of California, Mexico - Guay4, Core 4569-4, 0-3 cm | ecosystem: Environmental > Aquatic > Marine > Hydrothermal vents... | reverse complement strand
TCGTGTAATCTTATTAAGTAAAAATATCACGAATTTTAAATGAGCAACGCTCATTTATTTGTGAAATTAGCGAAATTCGTGTCTTAATATTATTCTTTTAAAGAGTATGAGTTTGCCCTGTTTCCACACAGAAAACCTTGCTTCATTCTAAATTATGTGCTTTTTAGTGTAAATATAGATTCCTTAAGAATAAAAAATGAGGATAACAACAAACTAATTGTCAAGGCAATTCCTGAAACCATAATAACGTATTTAAACCATAATATCCCGGTCCATAACACGTATATCCCTCCAAAAGTCAGGATTATGGAAACAAATGGTTCCAAAATTAACACCCTCTTCAGTTTTTTGTTAATTGTTGTGAATGATAATAACCCTCCCAATAACAAAAAAATTATTGACATAGATAATATGTGATTATGAACCACAGTTAAAATATCCCTTTTAGGCTTTTTAAATTGCATCACTTCTGTATTTTCAACATTTTCATTTCCCAAATAATTAGTTTCAATCCCATCTGCTTGAAATGTAGAAGTTTCATTTACAAAATTAAGCCCGGTAAAGAACCCAATATTTAAAGTAATCACGAAAGCTGTAATTAGTAACCTGATTTCCTTAGAAAATTGAGACATTTGACTCAGATTGTTCATTTATAAAGCGTTTCTTTCTTGGATTATTGCTAAACTTTCTAATAATTTATTGACGGTCACCGTCATTGACATTGCCGAAATAGTAGCACCTGAAATACCTTTGATATTCTTTCTATAGACGACACTGTCTTTTATAGATAGATCATTGAACTGTTTCAGCCACCGTTTACTCCCTATTTCTCCGCCGTAATCTTCCCGATAAGCCAAGATTTTAATCTTCTTTATGATTAGTTCTTTATCGAATATGACAACATAATCAAAAACATCCGCCTTACTGGGCGCATAGCCATAATAAAAGTATCCAATTAATTTATTATCAATAATAACTTTATAAAAACTGTCATCGTTAAATTTTAACGGCAATGTCATATTAATATCCTCATTAATAACGACTGATTCTTTTGAATAAGCAATTACATCAAATATCGACATAACTTCTTTGTCAATTTTCTTTTCCATTTTTGCCGGAATGTTGACAATGGCAATGAATAAAGGTAAAAACAGTAGAATTACAGAAATTTTCATTTAATTAATAAAGTTTTATTTTTATGTCCTAAAGGCCGGACAGGCTTTTTCATTTTATTTAGAACATCAAATTCTTGAAGGCCATACTTCAACAAACAATGTCAAATAATATTTTATCATATTTCCTATTAAACCCGACTGTCCCGCCGGCAGGTTCGTGGTAATACTATTACTACCCTATGCGTCTTTTAAAAACCTTTTAAAGGTCCGAATTTACAATTATTAAAACATTATACCAATTCCTGCATTAAACAGGTTCAGCAAATTATTGTCTGGTTCAGCATTGTCAAACCACTGATAATCTACTTTAATAGCCACTCCGGGAACAAATTTAAAATCAAGCCCAAGAGTCACATCTGATCGGTCATAAGCCTTATTGGGTTCCAATGAACCGGCCATCTTTGTTTGTGTATTGTATTTTTCATATCGAGTAAATAATACCAAATTCTTTGTTGATCTTTTTGCAATTAATGGCATAAAATCATAGCCGACCTCCCCATAATATCCATTCATTTGAGCTCCCAGATCACTACCTGTCACATCATTATAAGCTTCTGTACCCGACAAACCTGTATAAATATATTGCCCCCTTAAGTGGAGGGATCTAAAGATATATCGCGCGTCAAAACCAATCATGGAAACACCAACAGTAGAACCTTCAACAGAACTATCATCCGTTTGGGTATTGCCAAAATAACCAGCCAGACCTAGTTTCAGTCCTAATATTCCGTAATAATCTACTTTCACAGATAAGTTTGGTGAGCTAACAACAGCTTTTGCTCCTTTTTGACGTCCGCCACGCAGGCCATCCTCCCCTCTTAATGTACCTTCTCCATCTTTATACGAAACAAATCCATTAAAGATATAAGCCTGATATCTTAAAGAAACTTCCGAAAAATTACCGCTTACTCCTACCCCGATTTCCCTCCAGGTAGTTGGTACAATATCATGATCAACTCGAGGACGTTCTACACCATAAAATGTCGGTGGTTCGTGGTATTCATTAATTATACCCATAGGGATGAGCATCAAACCTCCCTTGATATTGAACTTTGGATTAAAATTATAATTAATAAAAGCTTGCTCCACAAAAACTTCTTTTACATGTTCTACTTCGATCTCTGTTAAAAAGCTCAATCTTTCCGTGAATCTATATCCTAAAAGCAATACTAATCTGTGCACATCCAGATTTCCGGCAGTTTGACCATCGGGTTCGTTGTAGTCAATTTGGGCATACCCACCTATGGTTAATTTGTTTGAATTATTGTAATTCAATCTGTTCATAACCCTTAAAGAATCTTGCTTTGTTTCCTGTGATAATGCCACACTCGTAATTAATATGGCTAACACACACAAAAATATTTTCATTTTATTTTTATTTAGATTAAATATAAATAGCGATAATAATTGCAACAAAAGTAACAGAATATCCCAACTAAAAGAACTTTATTTAGAATAATTATAAATAAGATGATATAAATCATAAAATCATTTAATTTTGTATTAAAATTTAGCTTATTTTTGGAACATGTCTTCGAAATCTGCCATTCTCATTTTTCTTCAATTTGCATGTTTTGCTTATTTTATCTTTTATGAAGATCTACTTGTAAATAATACACTGATTACCATTCAAATCATCGGTTTTGCACTGTCAATTTGGGCAATTATTGTTATGAGAATAGGGAATTTCAATGTGCAACCTGAGGTAAAACTAAATGCTAGATTCATAACAAATGGACCTTATCGATTGATTAGAAACCCAATGTATACAGGTTTAATATTATTTTTTAGTGTCAATATTATTGCAGAATTTTCTTTTTTTAGTTTGGCTGTTTTTACCATACTTGTTGGAGTATTTCTTACTAAAATAACAATGGAAGAATCATTTTTAAGTGAAAAGTTTGGTTTAAAATATGAGAAATATAAAAATGGAACTTTTCGTTTGGTGCCATATATTTACTAAGTTTGTTTAATAAACTACCTCGACGCAAGCCTGCCTTAACGGCAGTCAGGCATACGAGGTGTTAAATTGAGTTTGCAATGCAAACAACCTGATTTTCCGTCCGCTAGAGGCCGGACGGGGAACCTGCCTGACGGCAGTCAGGTTAAACCAAATCTTCTCGTCCGCCGAAGCGAACGCGAAGGAGGATTAAATAATAATTTTTTATGGAAGTTTTAGGTATTGATATTGGTGGAACCGGAATCAAAGGTGCAATTGTGGATACTATAACAGGTGAACTTGTAACTGAACGATTTAGAATCGCTACTCCGAATCCTGCAATACCTGAAGAGGTTGCCAAAACCATTAAAAAAATAGTCGATCATTTTAACTGGAAAGGATTGGCGGGAAGTGGTTTCCCTACACCCCTGGCCCATGGCAAGTGTCAAAGCGGGGGTAATTTACATGAAAGCTGGAAAGGTGTTCATGTAGACGAGCTTTTTCAAAAATCATCGGGAATAGAATTTACAGTGATCAACGATGCAGATGCCGCGGCAGAGGCGGAAATGCATTTTGGTGCAGGTAAAGGGAAATCAGGTTTGGTCGCCGTTATCACACTGGGAACGGGAATAGGTTCTGGTTTATTTTTTAATGGAAATTTGATACCTAATACAGAATTAGGTCACGTAACCTATAAGAATGATGCCTTTGAAAAATATGCCGCAGATTCCATAAGAAAAAAGGAAGAACTTAGCTATTCTAAATGGGGAAAAAGATTAAACAAATATTTCCAGCATATTGAGTTAATATTATCCCCTGATTTGTTTATAATAGGTGGTGGAGCAAGTAAAAAGTTAAACAAGTTTATCGATGAGATCAAAATAAGCACTCCTATTATTCCCGCTGAAAACAAAAATGAAGCTGGTATTATTGGCGCAGCTATGGCAGCCTATGAGCATATTAAGTAAATATTTTAAATGATTCATTATAAGCACTTTCAAAACTTAATACATTAATATTCGTATTTTTTTTCTTAGAAGTAAAATAAGAAATCAATTTTTCCGTAGGCATATTACCTGTTAATTCATCCTTGGCCATAGGGCACCCTCCATAACCTTTTATAGCGCCATCAAACCGAAGACATCCGGCATTGTACGCCGCATCAACTTTTTCATACCATGAAGACGGGTTGCTATGTAGATGTGCACCAAACTCTATCTTTGGATAAAGCGGTATTAAATTAGAAAACAAATAAGAAATGGTTTTACCTTTCGCAACTCCGATCGTATCAGACAGCGATAATATTTTCACGCCCATCTCTGAAAGAATATTGGTCCAGTTGGAAACTATTTCTACATTCCACGGATCTCCATACGGATTTCCGAAGCCCATGGATAAGTAAGCTACAACTTGTTTATTTGATCTATCGGCAATATTTAAGATCTCATTCAAAATAACCAATGACTGATCGATCGTTTTACTGGTATTTCGCATTTGAAAATTTTCTGAAATTGAAAACGGATAACCCAAATAGTCTATTTCCTCAAAATTACTCGCATCATTTGCCCCTCTTACATTGGCAACTATAGCCAATAATTTAGACCTGGTTTGCGATAGGTCCAGTTTGGATAATACTAACGCGGTATCTCTCATCTGTGGTATGGCCTTTGGCGAAACAAAACTTCCAAAATCAACGGTATCAAACCCAACCTTGAGCAAAGCATTAATATACCTCGCTTTGGAATCAGTATTTATAAAATGGGTTTTAATGCCCTGCATCGCATCGCGCGGGCATTCAATGATCTTAACACTTCTCATTATATCAAATATACAAATATTACTTGTTAAGATTTAAGGCTTCTGGTGTAAAGCATTATAATTTTATACATTAATAGAATTTGGGATAATAATAAACATTCGCATTGAAAAAGCCCAACAAATTGCTGGGCTTAACCTTTTGAATTTCCTGTTCAGATATTAACTATCTGCAGCCATTAAGAACATAGGTTTCATCTCAAACCTATGATAATGAGGTCTTAATCGTTTGATATTATAATATTTATCAATCTTAACTATTTTTGTGGAATTAGTCACTACTTCAATTGGGACATCATCATAACGTCCGTTCTTCAACACCACAAGTCTTCCATAAAATCCACCGAGTATTAAGTCGAGCGCCAGATTGCCATAAGCCATTGGTACGATAGAATCAATCGCATCAGGATCTCCACCACGAACCAGGTATCCAAGTTTTTGGTTAATAACATTAATTGTTTTACCATCATTGAATTTAGAGGATAAGCTCTTAATTTCAGAGGAGATCAAATCACCAACACCTCCTAATTTTGCATGACCGAACATATCTTTTTCCGCATTTGAAAATATCATTTCTCCACCTTTAAAGGTCGTTCCTTCTGAAACAAGTACAACAGAGTACTTGCTCCTATTGTTATTTCTATCCTGCACGAGTAATTCTGTAAGGTGTTCAATATCAAATTCATATTCCGGAATAACACATCTATTTGCAGCGCCGGCCATTGTAGGTAACATTGCGGTAAAGCCCGCATACCTTCCAAATACTTCCATTACCAATATCCTCTCATGTGAACCTGCTGACGTTCTCAAATTATTAGTCATGCTAATTGTTCTTGTAATACAGGTACTAAATCCAATACAATAATCCGTTCCGGGAACATCATTATCCATAGTTTTTGGTATGGCAACTACTTTTACACCTTCCCTGTAAAGGCGTACTCCGTAGCTTAGCGTATCATCTCCCCCAATTGGGATTAAAAAGTCAATGCCCAGCCATTCCAAATTTTTAATGATTTCAGGAGTGAGGTCATTAAACTCTTCGTTAAAGGAAGATTTCAAGTGTTCAGGGACTTTGTCTTTTGGCATATGACTCGGCCTGGTTCTTGATGAATGTAAAAAAGTTCCACCAGTTCGACCCGCTTTGTCAACAATTTCGTTAGTTAAAGTAATAAAACAGTTGCTATTGTCAAATTTTTTATCTCTTATCAGTTCTGTAATACCAGCCCAACCTCGTCGCAAACCTATAACTTTATATCCTTCTCGATTTGCTCTTATTGTTATTGCTCGTATGGCAGGATTAAGACCGGGCACATCCCCACCCCCAGTTAAAATTCCAATTACCCCTTTTATTTTTTTTGTGTGCGCCATATTAATAATATTATTTTAGATTTTAATTAAATTTTATATTTCTCTCTTAATCAATAAATTATGACAATTCTTATAAAAGAATTGTAATAAACATAACCATCGTAAATTTATAAAAAATAATTGGCTTATTTTTAATTAAAAACAGGTTTACACACAAATCGAAGAAAAACTTCAAAATATTAAATTATAAGGGAGGTAAAATGCGAGTTTGAACCTCAATAATACGCGTGATTTGCTAATTGATAAACAAAAAAACCCATAACAGCTGTTATGGGTTATGAAAAATTATGAATAATTTTTACAAAGATGCTGAATACTCTAACAAGTCAACAATTTTTGATGAATATCCATACTCATTGTCATACCATGAAACTACTTTTATAAAATTACCGGTTAATGCAATACCTGCTTTCGCATCAAATACGGAAGTACGAGTTTCGCCAACAAAATCCTGTGACACAACCATTTCTTCTGTATAACCTAAAATTCCTTTAAGCTCCCCTTCAGATGCATCTTTCATTGCTTTACATACGTCCTCGTAAGTCGCACTTTTCTTAATATTAACCGTCAAGTCAACAACAGAGACATCCATTGTAGGAACTCTAAATGACATACCTGTTAGTTTCCCGTTCAGAGAAGGTATTACTTTACCAACCGCTTTTGCAGCTCCGGTAGAAGAAGGAATAATATTATGTAAAGCAGCTCTACCGCCTCTCCAATCTTTCATTGAAGGTCCATCTACTGTTTTTTGAGTAGCTGTTGTAGCATGGATAGTAGTCATTAATCCGTCAGTAATCTCAAAATTATCATGCAAAACTTTAGCAATTGGTGCTAAACAGTTCGTTGTACAAGATGCGTTTGAAAAGACCGCTTCATCTGCTTTTAATTCTTTATGGTTAACACCCATGACAAACATAGGTGCATCAGGAGAAGGTGCCGATATAATTACTTTTTTTGCGCCACCTTTTAAATGCAAACCTGCCTTTTCTTTAGAGGTGAAAATTCCAGTTGCGTCTATAACATAATCAGCTCCAATTGCATCCCATTTTAAATCTTCAGGATTGCGTTCTGCCGAAACTCTTATTTCATTACCGTTTACAACTAAGTTTCCATCTTTTACAGAAACTTCTCCGTCAAACCTTCCATGTACGGAATCATACTTCAGCATGTATGCTAAATAATCTGCTCCTAATAAGTCATTAATACCTACTACTTGAACATTCTCTCTTTGTGAAGCAACTCTAAAGGCTAACCTTCCGATCCTTCCAAATCCGTTAATACCTACTTTGATCATTTTATATTTATTTAATAATTATTACTCAATTTAATTAGACTGACATTATATCAGATACTCTCAATATTTCTTTACTTATACTATGGTGTTCTTTGATCGCTTTTTCCAATTCTGTTGTTACCATTACATTATTAAGCTGTCCAACCATCAAATTAGTTTTGCCATCAATTAGCAGTTCAACAGCCTTAACACCCATTCTACTGGCCAAAACTCTGTCAAAACAACTCGGTGCACCCCCTCTTTGCATATGTCCCAAAACCGAAACTCTAACGCTATACTCGGGTAAATTCTTTTCAACATAAGAAGCGAGTTCAAATACATTTGCACCTGTTTTATCTCCTTCTGCAACAACTACTAAACTAGAAGTTTTACCGGAACGTCTACTCCTTTCTAAAGTCATTAACAATCGATCAAGACCCATATTTTCTTCAGGAATCAATATTTCTTCTGCGCCAGCACCAATTCCAGCATTTAAAGCTATAAATCCGGCATCTCTACCCATAACCTCGACAAAAAATAATCGATTATGAGAACTCGCAGTATCTCTGATCTTGTCAATTACTTCAACAGCCGTATTCAAGGCTGTATCGTAACCTATAGTAAAATCAGTCCCATATATGTCGTTATCAATTGTTCCCGGAATCCCTATCAGTGGAAAATTATACTCCTTATTGAATATCATACCTCCCGTAAAAGAACCGTCTCCACCAATAATAACCATGGCATCAATCTCATGTTTGACCAAATTTTTATGTGCTTTCCTTCTCCCCTCTATCGTTCTAAATTCATCGGAACGCGCTGTCTTTAAAATGGTTCCACCTTTTTGAATAATGTGATGCACTGATCGCGCATCCATTTTAACGATATCCCCTTCTATCAATCCTTGATATCCCCTATAAATACCAACGCTTTCTAATTTATAATAAGATGCAGATCTAATAACCGACCTAATGGCCGCATTCATTCCCGGCGAATCGCCTCCTGAAGTCATTACTGCTATTTTCTTTATGTATTTTTTCATGGTTTTTAATAAAGCACACAAAAATAATAATAAAAATATTATTTTATATGATTTAAATCAGAATTAAACGAAAACGATTGAGAATTTAATAAATGAACAATAAAGAAAAAAGTTAGGAATAATTTCGCTTAGCTCTAAACAAAGAAAAAATCACGCTTTTAGCGTGATTTTTTAATATTTAAATAGGAATTCTTTAGGATTTTCTAATATTGCCACCTGAGCTATCACTAGACTTTACAACCTCAGGATCTCCTTTAAAATGTATGTCTCCACCCGAGCTGGCCTGACCATCAAAGGACTTGTTTACCCTAACTTTAATATTCGAGCCACTACTGGCTTTGGCTACACAATGAGAAGTTTCTAAACCAAAAGCATCAATATCGCTACCACTAGAGGAACTTACATTAAAATTATTGGCTTTTCCATCAATATTTACATTTGAGCCACTCGAGCTTTCACATTCTAAATTATTCACTTTCAAATGTAAATTGAACTCGGCTCCACTTGTTGCAATAATTCTTAGGTCATCTGCGTGTAAAGTATTTTCTGTGGTCACCTCCGCACCACTAGTAACCTGTAGCTCAACGAGTTTTTCAATGGAAACATGAACTTTCTTAGCTTTTGCAGTCCAAATATTTTTTTTAGATCCTATATAAAGTGTTCCATCCTTCACTTCTGTTTTAATCAGATCATGTAAATTTTCATCGGCTTCAACAACCAGGTTCGTTTCTCCATTTTCTGTTAAATAAACATCAATTCCGGAACTGGCTTTAATTCTAACGAAGTCACTGGATATACTTCTGTTTTTGGTAATAACGTTTCCATTTCCTTTCACTCCATCGAAAAAACAGGAACTTGTGGAAATAAATAAAATCAATAATGCTGAAATTTTAATTATACTTTTCATAATTGTTACTTTAATATTGGTTTATTATTCTATAGAATCCTTTGAACTACTAATATTTATACCATTTTCATCGATAGTTACTTTTGCATTTTCATTGTCATCAGAGGTGATATTTATATTTACTCCATCTTCATCGATTTTCATTTTGAATGAACCGGAATCATCAATATTATTGTCCCAACTCTCATCACAATCTAAACAAGATAATCCTTCCTTGGTCATTTTATAATAATGCTTAGGCATATCTCGGTCGTAAATGTTTTGAATATTATCCACATCATATAAAAAAGATCTCATTGATTTATCCAGGTATATGACTTGATTTACCGGGAGATACAGATTTATTCGCAAACTTTGATCCCTGAATTTATTTTCTACCTCAGTTAAAAAATAGCCATTCAATAAAATATCTTCCCCTAATTCAGTAAAGTTATAACCAATATTTCCGGCATTTTCGCGTGCGGAGATTTTACTTTTTCCCTTGGATCTCTTATTTACCTTTAAATAAGGCTCATTTGCATCCGTTTGAAAGATATTGACACGGATGTCATTTGAATAGATCTTTTCAACGTTGTTTTCGTCATATACGAGTCTGTAACCCCAACGATGTTTTAAATAGGATTCACCGGATAAGTTTTCATTGTCTATTATTTTTATATCTAAAGTATCAGAAGAAATGAATGTTAATTCTTTTTTTTCTATAACAGATCCTTCAAAGGCAGATTGCACAAATTGTCTGGAACCAAAAAAGATCATCGTCAATAGTGCTACCAACCAAATTCCAAGAAGAGATAATTTTGTAACTCTTCCAACAGATCTTTTATTATTAGATAAAATTCTAATTCCCAATAAAAAGAGAAATAAAAATGGGATCCCAACCAAAATAAATGTCATCACGGAAATTCCCCATAGTGGTAATCCAGAACTGTTAATGATGTTAAAATGTTGATAATACCAGTCTTCATTAAAAAAATCAATGGATCCGGCCGTAACCAAACTAATTAGTAGGGCAAAAACAGTTGACACAGAAATAATAATTAATAGGACACCAATGAACTTACCAATAACCATGAATAAAGTTGTTAATACTTTACCTAAAGTATCTACCACATCCTGTGATCCTGATTTTGCCTTATCTTTATATTTTTTGTAATCGGCATTCTTTACCTTATCGGTGGCATCATTTATACCACTTTTTACTCTTTCAGTTACATCTGATAATTCCTCTTTAATTTTTTTTTCAATATTACCAATATTTACCTCCTCACCTTCCATCTCCAATTTTTCTGCTGTTGTATTTGCCTGAGGTAACAATATCCATAGTATTAAATATAGAATAAAACCAAATCCGAATCCAAATGTTGCAACTAACCAAGCTAATCTAACCCATATTACGTCAATATTGAAATAATGGGCCAATCCGGACGAAACCCCTCCTAAAAATTTGTCATCACCATCTCTGTATAATTTTTTAGATCTTGTATTGCTATAAGAAGTATAATTATCATCACTAAAGACATCTTCATCAACCGTGTAATCTTCAGGTTTACCCATAACTTCGATTATTTCGTCTATATCTCCTTCATTGACCACCTGACGAACATCTTTTACTTTATCCGATAAAAGTTCACCTATTCTTGATTCTATATCAGTAATAATTTCATCTCTTCCCTTAGGGTCATCACTTAATGAACGACGAATAGCATTTAAATAATTTTTCAATTTTTGATAAGCTACCTCATCAATGTGAAAAAAGATGCCACCTAAATTTATGTTTATTGTCTTATTCATTTTTTTGTTGCTTTAATGTTTGTGTTATTTTTTGTTACAGTACTCACAGCATTTACTAAATCGCTCCAAGTTGTATTAAGCCCTTTCAAGAAAATTTTACCGGTTTCCGTTAAACCGTAATATTTTCTGGGAGGTCCGGAGGTAGACTCTTCCCATCTGTAGTTAAGAAGGCCTGCATTTTTCAATCTCGTTAGTAAAGGATATATAGTTCCTTCAACCACAAGCAATTTTGCATCTTTCAATTGCGACAAAATTTCAGACGTATACGCATCTTCACCTTGTAATATGGACAGGATGCAGAATTCTAAAACCCCTTTTCGCATTTGCGCTTTTGTGTTTTCAATCTTCATATTTTTCTTTTTAAATGTAAATAAAGCATTGAGTTAGATATTTTTTAGTTCTGTTAAAACAAATAGTATTGGATATTATTTGCGATAAAAACGACGATAGTTATTAGTATTGAAATCATAATATTGAATTTTATTTTATAAATTTTATAGTTAGTGGATAATCATATATTTCACCGTTGTTGGCCCTGGTAGCTGCAGTGATGATCAGTATAAATCTTACGATGGCTAATATGCCCACCAGAGATACCATGCTTAATATTCCAAATAGATCAAAGTGATGGAGTTCGGAGAAGAAACTATTAAAGGCAAATGGAAAAATAGACACACCTAAAATAAATGAGTACAATAAAAAACTCAAATTAAAATTTACGGAGGCCTTTCCTGAGCGATCAATGAAATTGCTTTCATTCTTTTTCAACTCCCAAATAACCAATGGTGCAATGACTCCACCAAATGGAAAAACATATCCCAAAAAGGCGGATAAGTGTAAAAAAAATGCGGTGTTATATTCTTTTTTATTTGACATAATATAATTTTGTATAATACTTTCTTATGCAAATATATATACAAAAGATAATACTATGCTATACAAAGTACTATATTTAACTTTTTTTTAACATTTAATTGAACAAACCTAATTCGCTAAAAAATTGTAAATTGCGTTCTTTTTATTCGTTATATGAAAAAATTCACACCTAGATCCTTAAATCTTTTCTTAATGTTTAAGCTACCTTCGGCTTATATTTCAGGTGTGCGTGTTACTTCTATATCTGATCAACAAGCGACTGCAAAGGTTCGTCATAAGTGGATAAATCAAAACCCATTCAGATCATTATATTGGGCAGTCCAAGGAATGGCCTCTGAACTGGTTACGGGTATTTTAGTAATGAAAAGGATTGATGAGAGTGGTAAAAATATATCCATGTTGGTCACTAATCAAAATGGAACTTTCACAAAGAAAGCAACCGGAAAGATCAATTTTATTTGTAAAGATGGAGATAAGGTAAAGCTAGCAATTGATCGAACTATCGCAACCGGCGAAGGACAAAACTTAATTATGACAGCAGAAGGTTTTAACGAAGAAAATGAAAGTGTATCAAAGTTTGAATATGTATGGAGTTTAAAAGTAAAAAATTAACATCAAACCTCTATTAATTCAAAAAACACTCCCCTACTCTTCCTGTGCCTTTCTTTCATCTACATACTCTTGAAGCAATAAACCGTATTTCGATTCTTTTACTTCCGGGGTAAGCGAATTATTTATAGTATCCAACATCTTAATATTAGCATCATAGATCTCTGTTAATGCAATATACGGAGCAACTTCATAATCTGAATTATTTATGGCATAGTTAATTGTAACCAAGTACCTTCTTTTTAATAATTTCATCTTTTTCCCTTCAACCAGCCTTATAGAATCTTGATCTCCAGATTTTTTCGCCTCGAATTCTTCCTTTATTAGTTCCAAATTCTGATCATTAAATCTTCTTTTCAGTTCATTATAATCACTCAATATATTTTGGTTTTCTGATCCTGTAATTTCCGCTTTAATCTCAAATTTATCTAAAACAGTATTGATTACTATGGTATCTTTTTCTCCAAAGAATACTATTCTTTTATCGGAATTTTTTAATGTCAAATAATATATCTCCGGAGATTCTATTATATCTTTTAATAAAAAATCATTTCTTCCATTAACAGTCAAAGAATCTACCGATAGAATTAAGGAATCTACTTGTTTCTGCAAATAAAGGGTGCCTTTTTTGAAACCTTTTATTTTCCCTTTTACGAACATCGTGTTTTCTACATCATTTTTGCATGAAGATACGGTGAGAATTACAAGAGCAATAAATAATACTTTTTTCATTGTATAATACATTCAATTTTCGGTACAAATATCCACTAAATAAATAATATATTAGCCACTCTAATGCATTAAATCATTTAGAAATAATTATAAATTTCACAACAGTCTAAGGCGATACAATTCTCATCAATTCAGCCGTTAAGATCGCACCATAGGTCCCAACTACATAGCCAAAAACGGCGAGTAAAACCCCTACGGTCGCTAATGACGGATGAAATGCAGCAGCAACAACAGGTGCAGAAGCTGCTCCTCCAACATTCGCCTGACTTCCTACTGCCAAGAAAAAATAGGGTGCTCTGATCAATTTCGCAACAACGACCAGCAAAATAACATGAATTAGCATCCATACGATTCCAATCAGTATTAATCCCGGATTATCAACAACCTTACTTAAATCCATTTTCATTCCAATAGTTGCCACCAAAATATAAATAAAAACACTCCCAATTTTACTCGCTCCGGCTCCCTCATAATTTTTTGCTTTGGTAAATGACAAGGCAATACCCAGGGCGGTGGCTATGGTTATCATCCAAAAGAATTGAGATCCGAAAGAAGACATTGGCGACGATTTATCACTTACTGCTTCAAAGTTCGATTTTAGGAAGTTGGAAATGTTATCGGCTCCAAAATGTGCTAATCCAACAACTCCAAAAGCCAAGGCAGCAATTATCATATAATCGGTTAAGCTTGGAATCCTGCCCACACTATCAGCAAATTCCGAAACTTTTTCCTTTAATTTTTCAATAGCAGAAGTGTCTGCTCTTAGCCATTTATCAATTTTTTCGGATTTACCAATTCCCATCAATAACCCAGCCATCAGAATATTAGCAACAACAATATCTACCAAAACCATTCCTCCGTACAATTTGGGGTTATATTCATAAATTTCGAGCATAGCAGCTTGATTGGCACCACCTCCGATCCAACTTCCGGCGAGTGTTGCCAAACCCCTCCATGTTGCATCAAACCCAACGCCACCAACTGTTTCAGGTGAAAATATTGAAATTAACAATATGGCAATCGGACCACCAATAATAATCCCTATGGTTCCTGTGAAAAACATGATCAGCGCTTTTGGACCCAAATTAAAAATAGATTTCAGATCAATGCTTAATGTCATCAAAACAAGAGATGCGGGCAAGAGATATCTACTGGCAACGAAATATAAATTCGAATGTTCATCAGATATTAATCCTGAAGAATTAAAAATCGCAGGAAGTAAATAAGCCATTAGCAGGGCTGGTACAATTTTATAAAATTTATACCAAAATCCTGTTTTTTTGGAAGATGTATAGAACACAAACCCGAGAGCTATCATCAGTAATCCAAATACAATGGTGTCGTTTGTAAAAATCGGTTGATTCTCCATTAATTACCTATTATTTTTATTGAGATGGCTAATATAGAAATTAATTTGAATTTAACTTATTCATTGTGAATAAAGCCTTTTTTAGCAAGCAATTCCTCTTCTGTTTCTACGCAATCATCATCCGGAATACAACAATCAACAGGGCAAACAGCCGCACATTGGGGTTCATCATGAAACCCCCTGCATTCAGTACATTTATCAGGAACAATATAATATATCTCATCATTAATTGGCTCCTGATCGGTTTCAGCATCATATTTGACGCCATTAGGCAAGATCACTTCTCCCTGAATTTCCGTACCATCAGAAAATCTCCATTCTTCTGCCGCTTCATAAATAGCTGTATTAGGACATTCCGGTTCACATGCACCGCAGTTAATACATTCATCCGTAATAATAATTGCCACCGTATTTTTTTTTAAATTTGCAGCAAATATAATATATCAATTTATAATTTATTAATTAAATGTTGGTTAAAGACAGGATAAGAGCGTTTGCACAATTGGGAGAGTTTTTGAGTCAATTTTCGCCTGATAAAATTGAAAAAAATGAACTCATTTCGCACAATGATTTATTTTTTGATACATTTAAAATGCAAATCCAACGAGCCCATGAGTTCAATGGATGGTTTACAGAAGATAATATTTTGTACGCTTTTAATAACTGGAGTAAAATATTAAAAAACTCCAATTTAAAAGATTGGACCTCTCGGTATAAATTAAAAACCAATCCACCCAAAAAGGTGGCAATTATCACGGCTGGAAATATACCTTTAGTGGGTTTTCATGATTTTCTATCCGTTTTGATGTCCGGAAATAAAGTAATTATTAAACAATCGTCTAACGATAAGTATTTTTTACCACTGATTGCAAAATATCTGGAAAAAGTAGCGCCCGGTTTTAATGAAAAAATAGAGTTTACAGATAAAAATTTAAAAGATTTTGATGCCGTAATTGCTACGGGCAGTAATAATACTGCAAGGTATTTTGAATATTATTTCGGAAAACATCCCAATATAATTCGTCGAAATAGAAACTCCATTGCCGTGCTTACAGGAGAGGAGAATTCAAATGATCTAAAAAATTTAGGAGAAGATATCTTTAGATATTTTGGTTTAGGCTGTAGAAGTGTTGCAAAGATATTTGTTCCAAAAGATTACGACTTCGATCCTCTATTTCAGGCAATTTACCACTATAAAAATATTATTGAATATAAAAAATACGAAAACAATTACGATTATAATAAGGCCGTTTACCTTATGAGCCAGTTTAAAATAATAGAGAATGGATTTATAATGTTCAAAGAAGATACCAG
>Ga0164313_10002577_pt1 | contig 16215 bp, 16 predicted proteins | sample GuaBasSedimGuay4_FD_113735 | JGI IMG/M metagenome (GOLD analysis project Ga0164313, IMG submission 113735) | Subseafloor sediment microbial communities from Guaymas Basin, Gulf of California, Mexico - Guay4, Core 4569-4, 0-3 cm | ecosystem: Environmental > Aquatic > Marine > Hydrothermal vents... | reverse complement strand
GGTAAACGAAACGCAGGAGTCGCCAATTAATCTTGCCGATTGCAAAAAATTAGCCGCCATTACGGGTTTAAAAACATTGAGTTCGAAATGGCCCTGGGCACCTCCTACCGAAATAGCAACGTCATTCCCCATAACTTGGGCAGAAACCATTGTTATCGCTTCAACCTGGGTAGGATTTACTTTACCCGGCATTATAGAAGACCCCGGTTCATTTGCCGGCAACATCAACTCCCCTATTCCACTTCTTGGACCAGATGCCAACATTCGAATATCGTTTGCTATTTTATTCAAAGAAACGGCTATTTGTTTTAATGCGCCATGTGTTTCTACAATCGCATCGTGTGCTGCAAGCGCCTCAAATTTATTTTCGGCGGTAACAAAAGGCAGTCCTGAAAATTCGGCAATATACTTTGCTACCAAAACATCATATCCTTTAGGTGTGTTAATTCCTGTTCCTACTGCTGTACCACCCAATGCCAATTCAGACAGGTGCTTCAGCGTGTTTTTAAGTGCCCGCAAACCGTGGTCAAGTTGTGAAGCATAACCTGAAAATTCCTGACCCAATGTAAGCGGAGTGGCATCCATCATGTGGGTTCTTCCGATTTTCACATACTTTTTCAACTCATCTGCTTTTAATCGCAATGCGTCTTTCAAATGCCCCACCCCAGGTAAAGTTACATCAACTACCATTTTATAGGCTGCAATGTGCATTCCGGTTGGAAAAGTATCGTTAGATGACTGCGATTTATTTACGTCATCGTTAGGGTGAACATATTTTTCACCCTCATCAAGTTTATTTCCCAAAAGAACATGACAACGATTAGAGATTACTTCGTTAACATTCATGTTAGATTGAGTTCCCGAACCTGTTTGCCAAATAACCAATGGAAACTGGTCATCTAATTTTCCTTCGAGAATTTCGTCTGCAGCCCTGGCAATAAGGTCGCGTTTGTCTTCGGGCAATACACCCAATTCGCAATTGGCATAAGCAGCCGCTTTTTTAAGGATTGCAAATGCATGAACAATTTCTAAAGGCATAGAAGCAGGTGCCCCAATTTTAAAATTGTTGCGTGATCGCTCTGTTTGTGCACCCCAATATTTATCGGCCGGTACCTTAACATCGCCCATTGTGTCTTTTTCAATTCTGTATTTCATCTGTCTATAATTTTATAATATATTGATTTATTGCTCTTTATATTTTGTCATGATTTTTGTTTCCTTCGGACAAAAATCTCTCCAAAACCTGTTACTTTTCCTCTTTTTTACCCCGGGTTGAAACCCGGGGCTATAATCCCGATAGCTATCGGGATCACCCCAATGGGGTTTTTCATCATTCCCTTGCCCTGTTATATGTGCCTGGCATCTGACTATGGCGGATTTCACCGGGCTGGTATGATTTAAAACCAATCATGGAAGTTTCATGTGTTTATAATTATGTAATTGCTTTTTATAAATTATTTAGATAATTCAATTCAATTGTTTAATATTGTTCCTGATTAATCGCAATAAATAGTATTATGTCAATCATTGGAGTATTATTTTTCTTTTTTGTTTTCTTTTCAGCATTTTTTATCCTCTTTTTCTTAGTCGGCTTTATTCCCTATTGGATGTTCATTGTTGCAAAAGAATGGATGAGTCCAACTCCTGAACTGGAAGAAAACGAAATTGCATAGTTTAAAAGAACGCTATTAGTCAATTTACTGACCATTTCCCCGCGCATTGCGGGTTTTTTTTTAATCCAATAATTCCAAAACCCTATCCGGCGGGCGACCTAGCCTGGCTCGGTTTCCATCAATCACAATAGGCCGCTCAATCAGCTTTGGGTTTTCTACCATGGCTTTAATCCATGCTTCATCAGTAAGCTCTTTTCCTTTATATTTTTCTTTGTAAATGGCTTCACCTTTTCTAACCAGATCGAATGGTTTTATTCCAAGCATTTTAATTAAATCGCTTAATTCATTAACTGTTGGAGGTGTTTTCAAATACTCAAAAATTTCCGGATCAACATCGTTGTCAATTAGCAGGCCCAAAGTTTGCCTGCTTTTACTGCAACGTGGATTGTGGTATATTTTCATGACAAATTAGTTTTTATTATATTGTTAATTAATTATGTCCCCGAGCATTCGGGATTTCATTTAATTCAACATGATTTTTGCGGAAATTGCAAAAATCCCGCCAAAACTGTTTCCCTTTTACCTCCATATCGGACTACCAATATTTCGCTCCTACGGAGCTTTTCAAAACTGTTAACAAATTTAACCTCGGCTAAACTCCATTAAATATGCTTTTAAAAATGCATCAAGGTCCCCATTTAAAACAGCATCAACATTTGATGTTTCGTGACTTGTTCGTACATCTTTTATCAATTTATAAGGGTGCAACACATAATTACGTATTTGCGAACCCCATTCAATTTTTTTCTTTCCAGCTTCAATTTCGGAACGGGCAGCCATTTTCTTTTCAATTTCTATCTCGTACAATTGCGATTTTAACAGCTGCATAGCTTTTTCTTTATTACCTAATTGCGATCGGGTTTCGGTATTTTCTATTACAAGTCCTGAAGGTTTATGACGCAATCGCACCCCTGTTTCTACCTTATTGACATTCTGTCCGCCTGCACCTCCGGAACGAAAAGTATCCCAGGTAATTTCAGATGGATTTATATCAATTTCTATGGAGTCATCAACCAAAGGATAAACATAAGCCGAAGCAAAAGAAGTATGTCGTTTGGCATTGGAATCGAAGGGGGAAATACGAACCAGCCTATGTACCCCATTCTCCCCTTTTAAATAGCCAAAAGCGAACTCCCCGTCTATTTCAAGGGTTACTGTTTTAATTCCGGCAACATCCCCTTCCTGAATATTTAATTCTCGGACTTTGTATTTGTTCTTTTCAGCCCACATCAGATACATCCGCATTAACATGGCTGCCCAATCGCACGATTCGGTTCCGCCAGCACCTGCTGTAATTTGCAGTACCGCACTTAAACTGTCTTCCTCTGACTGAAGCATGTTTTTAAGCTCAAGTTCTTCCATCAACATCATCGCCTGTTGATAATGCTTTTCCAAATCCGCCTCTGTACCTTCCCCTTCCTTTAAAAACTCATAAACCACTTGTAAATCCTCTACAGCTTCAGCAACTTTTAAATAGGAATCGGTCCAGGCTTTTAAACCCCGGATTTTTCTCAAAATTGTTTCCGCCCTTTTAGGATCGTTCCAAAAGCCCGGATCACCGGTATGCTTTTCTTCTTCGTTGATTTGTTCTAACTTTCCAGGGACGTCAAAGATACCCCCTTAGCGCTTCCAGGCGCCCAACCAACCTTTTTACCTGATCACTTGTAATCATAGCTGCAAAGGTATAAAAGGAATAAAGATAGCAGTGTGATTATGCTCAGTTTTTTATTGTTTTTTTAATCGATTAGAACAGCTACTTTCACCAACTGTGAAAAACAAAAGAGCCATATATCAACTACTTACTGCCAATATGATTTCGGGCTTTACGCAAGGTCTGAATATGATTGCCATACCGTGGTATTTTATCAATATTGCCGGGGCAGGAAGTGTTTATGGAATTATTTTTTCTGTTATTACCTTTGTTACCATCATCTGGACGCTATACGCGGGCACTTTGGTTGACCGGTTTAACCGCAAAAAGATTTTCCTCACCATTAATATTACCGGGTTTTTATTTGTTTTTTCATTTGGATTATACGGATGGTTAAACCAAGGCATCCCGCTCTGGATGGTCGGGGCTGTTTTTACATTCAGCATATTTGTTTTTAATATCCACTTTCCTTCGATGTATGCCTTTTCTCAAGAGATTACCGAACCCCAACACTACGGTCGAATCAATTCAATGATAGAAATCCAGGCGCAAACCGCTTCGATGCTCGCCGGGGCAGTCGGTGCTTTTTTATTGGGAGGTACCGCCGGGAAACTGAATTTTTTAGAATCACAATACGGAATTCATATTGAACCCTGGGACATTTATGATATTTTTTTATTGGATGGCAGCACCTATCTAATCGCTTTTCTGATCATTCTACCCATGAAATACAAATCCCTGAAGCAACGCTTTCATGAACATTTTTCGTTGATTGAAAGGTTTAAAACCGGATTAAGATTCCTTAAAGAAAATAAAGTGATTTTTTGGTACGGTGTTTTAACATTTTCCATATTTATTGTCACCATAGTAGAAGGCTTTTACCTGGCAGCTATTTATGTAAGTGACTACCTGCACGAAGATGCGGTAATTTACACCATTATCGAAATAGCTTACGCTTTCGGAGCTGTTGTATCCGGTTTTTTTGTACGCCAGATTTTCAAGAATCTATATCCGATTAAAGCCATTATCATTATTATGTCGGTGGTAGCTGTTGGTTTTTTTATTACTGGGTTTACGCGTTCCAATATTATTTTTATCCTGTTTAACTTTATGCTGGGACTTTCGAATGCCGGATCCCGAATTTTGAGGGTTACCTATCTTTTTACTCTAGTCCCCAACCAGGTAATTGGTCGGGTTAACAGTATTTTGGCGGCATATCAAACACTGCTTCGGGCAATTTTTCTGGCACTATTCTCTTTGCCCTTTTTTATGGAAGGCGATAACATTACGATAGCTTATTATATTTTCGGTGTGTTTATGGTTATTACAATTGTAATGTTGGCAGTGCTCACAAAACCATTAATAAAGAAAAACGACTTGCAAGAACAATGATAATATTCTGCTTTTTATTATTGAGTAGAATTATTAACCGGGAACTTTTTATTCAACCATTTAAACGTCTCTTCAAAGGCTTGGTTTCTTGCCACTTGTGATGATAGAAACAAATCATGCATACCATCCTGAACCTCGACCAGGGTTACATCGTTTCCCAACATTGGTCCATACTTTTTCATGTGTTCAACATTTAGCACCGTATCGCTATTTTGTACACGTTCGCTCCATTTTCTAGGTTTGAACGAATCAGCGGCATGCATTAATAAAATGGGGATTTTTATGTTCAAACCTTTTTTTATAATGTCCTGCCCGTTTTTAATCGCCGATAACCAGGCGAAATAAGCCGGAAACCCTTCTATTGGCTTAAAATTAGTATCAAAATCCCACTCGCCGGTATAGTCTTTATGTACACTTTTGGCATATATCGGATCAAGGGCTTTAGGCAAATTGGCGTATGGTATCAATTTCGAAATCTTTCCCAAAAGCGGCACACCCACTTTCCGCACAATCCCCGGTTCGTTTAAATTTAAAAACGGGGAGTTTAAAATTATAGCTTGTATTAAATCCTTTTTACTTCCGTGCTCAGCATAAAGGGGTACAATTAATCCGCCTGTTGAGTGCCCCAAAAAAATTATTTTCTGATTATCTTCTGAATAAATTTGTTCTAAAGCAATACTGATTTCCTCGAAATATTCTTCAACATTCCTGCAATAATTCGGGTGTTGATGTTGTAGCATCGAATGACCATATTTCCTTAACTCCAGCGCGTAAAAATTATACCCATGCTGATGGAACTCATCCGCCAAATGCGGATGAAAAAAGTAATCGACAAAACCATGCAGGTATAAAACGGGTATTTGCCCCGGTTTGTTTTTATCGGAACTTATCAGGGTTGCTTTCACCTTACCCTCGTAATCATCTTGTAAAGGAAGTTCTTCGTATTCAAAATTTTTAATTGGCATGGGACTAAGATAAATATTTTTAAATACGGATTAATATGCACACATATTTTCTTGAAATACAATATTCAAAGCATAATATATATTAACTTCAATTATGATGGAAATCATAGTATTAATGCGATTTAATCAGCACTTTTCAGGCATAATAAACCCGTAGGTTATGTGCATTAAATCACATATAGTTGGATTCATCAAGCCTGATTTTACAAACAATTCTGTTTGTTACAAATTGCATTTTCTTATTAAAAACCCATTATCATGACGGAACGCATAAATAGTATTATTGAGAACCTGAACCTCGAAAGTACTGCAACAATTTGCAAGGCTTTAGACGAGATAGAAAAACTCGATGATTTAACTACTGAAGAAAAAATAAACCTTACCGAAGCCCTAACCTCCATATTTTATCATCACGATTTTAATGGGGCCGAGGATATGGAGCGGATGGTAAAACGCACTGAAAAACAAATCGGTAAATTCGACGGGGAAGTATTGCCTTTTTTAATTGAAGAATTAATAAATGCGGATGCCGAATCGGCAGCCTACCTCGGAAAAAGCATTGCATATAACAAAGCAAATGGTGTTGAAACCATTATTGAAGCATGGGAAAAGCACGATGGGGATGATTTTGCCATCATTAACATTATCCAGGCACTTGCTGCATTTAAAGTGCCCGAAGTAAGATTCGCAGTTCCAAAATTGATCGCTGCCACACGATCAAATAATCCACATGTAAAAGCAATGGCATTATCTACCATAGGTATATTATCACTAAACATCTCGATGGATATATTGGATGAAAAAGTGAGAAAAGCCATGTTTAATGCAGTTTTCTCATTATTGGGTGACCAAAAGCCCCTGGTAAGAAAAAATGCAGCCCGAACGCTGGGTAAAATGCACAAAAAACACATTCTATCCCGCGAACAAGAAGGAAAAGTACATGCCTCTTTTACTTCGATGCTTGGAAAAGACGGAAAACATAACTGGGACAGGGAATTTATTGTAAGGCATGAGATTGAACATTTTATTCATTTTTTTACTGCGAAAACAACCCTCGCCGATCGGTATCGGCAATCTTTTCGGATTTTCAGTAAACGCGAACTTTGCCATAATACTTTTCATTATGAAATAGAAGCCCCGTTGATTGCAAAAAAAATGAAAGCCGGACAATTTGTGATTATCAGGCATAACGAAAATAGTGAACGAATACCCCTTTCGGTATGCGGATGGGATACAGAACGAGGAACCATTCAGCTCATCATCAATTCAGTTGGAAAAACTTCAACAGAAATTAACGATCTAAAACCCGGCAATAGTTTTGCTGATGTGGTTGGTCCTTTGGGGGAACGATCGCGTGTTACAAAATACAACGGGACATGTGTTGTTATTGGTGGTGGTTATGGTGCCGGTGCAATTATTCCAACAGCCCGCGACTTAAGGGATATTGGAAACAGGGTAATCGGGGTAATCGGAGCCCGAAATAAAAACCTTTTATTAATGGTTGCTGAATTAGAGGAGGTTTGCGATAAGGTTATCGTAACCACCAACGATGGTTCAGAAGGAATGACCGGCTTTGTTACCGCTGCCCTTGAAGAAATAATGCGGCGAGAAAAAGTAGCCCATGTCCTTGCCATTGGTCCGGTGCCCATGATGGAAGCCATCAGCAATATGACCAAACCCAAAGGAATTGAAACTTATGTATCGTTAAATGCAATTATGGTTGACGGTACAGGCATGTGTGGCGCATGCCGGGTAACAGTTGGAGGAAAAGTAAAGTTTGCTTGTATACATGGTCCTGACTTTAATGGCCATAAAGTAGATTTCAACGAATTGATCCAAAGACAAAAAATGTTTAGAAAACAAGAAGAAGAAGCTTTTAAAACGTTAGAAATATAAGTTAAGATGAGAAACAACAGGATAAAAGAAAAGAGGACGCTAAACCTGACGAATAAAGAGCGGATGAACCTTCCGCACCAGGAAATGATTTTAAGGGAACCTGAAGAACGGGTATGCAGTTTTGAAGAAGTGCCGATAGGTTATACACACGAGCAAGCGGTTATGGAGGCAAGCCGTTGTCTGCAGTGCCGTAAACCCGAATGTATAAAAGCTTGCCCGGTAGGAATAGATATTCCGGCATTTATTCGATTAATAGAATTGGGAAAACCGGCTGAAGCTGCTAAAAAGATAAGGGAAACCAACTTTTTACCGGCTGCCTGTGGCCGTGTTTGCCCGCAAGACCAGCAATGCCAGGCTGTTTGTGTGGTTGGACGAAGAAATTTACCTGTAGGTATTGGTGATCTGGAGCGCTACGCAGCAGATTATGAACGCAAATTTAAAACAGTTGAATACCCTGATATTCCAGAAGATACAGGTAAAAAAATAGCCATCGTCGGATCCGGGCCGGCAGGGCTTTCTGCGGCCTATGAGTTGAGAATCAGAGGTCATGAGGTGGTTGTATTTGAAGCTTTTCATCGCGCCGGTGGGGTTTTGGTTTATGGTATACCGCGGTTTAGGTTGCCTTTAGAAATAATTGACGAGGATATTAAATACCTGGAAAACCTGGGTGTTGAATTTGTTTATAATATGATTATTGGTAAAGTGCTTACCCTCGATGACCTATTAAAAGAAGAAGGATTTGATGTTGTATTTATCGGTACCGGAGCCGGTTTACCTCGATTATTGGATATACCGGGCGCAAATGCCAATGGGGTTTATTCGGCCAACGAATACCTGACACGTATTTATTTAATGGAGGCCGACAAGTTCCCGAAATTTGCCACACCGTTGTACCAGGGTAAAAAAGTTGCGGTAATCGGAGCCGGAAACACGGCGATGGATTCGATGCGTACAGCGAAGCGGCTCGGTGCAGATGTTACTTGCTATTATCGCCGTTCGATTGATGAAGCCCCTGCCCGCTCCGAAGAACTAAAACATGCCCAGCAAGAAATGATCAATTGGAAATGGCTTTCGAATCCGGTTGAGTTTATAGTTAATGATGATAATTTTATCACGCATATTAAATGTGAAAAAATGGAACTTTCTGAACCTGATGAATCAGGAAGAAGGGTTCCGGTTGCAACAGGAGAGTTTTTTACCGATGAATGTGATACCGTTGTAATGTCGCTGGGCTGTAGTGTAAATCCAATTTTGCCAGCAACTGACAGTGAAATAAAAATTAACGACTGGGGTGTAATTACCGTCGACGGTGAAACCTGCGAAACCAGCAAAAAAGGAGTATTTGCCGGTGGTGATGCCATTACCGGTGGTTCAACGGTTATTTTGGCGATGGGCCAGGCTAAAATTGCGGCAGCATCTATACATACCTATTTGATGGGCGAAGAAGTAGAAGAAGTGGAAACTGAAGAAAAGGAAATGGTTAAATAATATCCTGATAGCGATCTGAATAATGAAGAAAAAAATCAATTTTAACCTTTTAAAAATTATAGCTATTTTTCTGATAACAATAGCAATTGCTTATAGCTGCTCGAAAGAGCCCATAGACGGACCATGTATAATAAGCGTTGATGTAAATTTTAATATTTTAAATCAGGATGGGGAAGATTTATTAAATCCCGAAACACCGGATTATTTTCCTTTTGAAGATATGAAGCTTTTCTATTTAATCAATGGAGAAAAAGTTGAAGTTAATGATCCTAATATGGATACTCCGAGAAATATTATGTTGATAACCGAAACATCTCCATATACTTTAAGATGTTTTACTTCTGATAGTGATGCAGGGTTTACACATGAAGAAAATGGTAGCAAAATAGGAACTTCAATAGCCTATCTTGAATTAAATGAAAACGATACTGATACCGTAACAACAGAGTGGGCTTCGAAAGATTGTTCTTTCAGCAACGATAAGGTCTGGTATAATGATGAATTGCAGGCAGTAGGTTCAGTATTTGAAGTAGTAAAATCTAATTAATAGGCAGTTTAGTAAAGTAATGCCCCTGAAGCTATTTTGGTTAAGTAATTATATGAAAGAAATGATATTTGGCTGGTAGCCGGTTGTAATTTGTTTTCAAATAGATGCTAAATTAAATTATGTATAAACTGTTAATTTTCATCAATTTAGTTTTGTTCGGAGCTCGGTTATTTGCTCAGGAAACCGATTCTATAGCTGCCATCCAACGCAATTCATTTGTACTGTTAACTGGCTACTCAAGGCATGTGATAAGGGATGCTGTTATTTCACCTTTTATCTATCGTGGAGCCACTATACCATTGAAACTGGAATACAGGCATTCAGGGGGGAAATCCCGACAAAGGGCTTTTGTTTATTTTGACAAAAATACTTCTAAATCCTTCAATTCCCGATTATCCAAATAAAAATATAAACCACTATGTTCAAAATGTAAATATATCCCTTGGATATTTTTATCAAAGAAAACTGGTTGGCGTTTCAAGCATTAATACCGTGTTTTTTATTGGTGGAGAGGTTAGCAGTTTGATAAATTTCAGAAAACATTTTTTTGTGAATATTACAAGCTATACATTGTTTGACCAGCTTAACAGCCTGGCTTTAAATGCGTTTATCGAAAAAAGATTTAAAAACGAAAAACACATCCTGTCAATTAATATAAGTATTCCGTTTATTACATACGCAATATTAAGAGGTACATACAATGCGTATGTCGGGGAAAAAATCGATCCTTTGGATATAAGCAAAAATGTGTTTTGGCAATTGGAAAAGGATGGTGATTTTATAACTTTTAATAATCTATTTGATATAAAAACAGAAATATCATTTGTAAGAAATGTCAGCAAGCATATTGGATTTGAACTAAAATATTGTTTTCACTATTATAAGTTTACCCAATTCAATGATTTGTTTTATTCAAAAAGCCTAAATAACCAATTATTAATAGGCTTTATAGTGAATTTTTAGAACCGGATGAAAGTCAAATATTTAATATTAACCATTCTTACCTTCCTGTTTGCAGGGTGCGAAAAAATACTTTTTGAAGATGATGTTCCCAATACTCCTGAAAACAACTATGAGATGTTCTGGAATGATTTCAATATTTATTATCCGTTTTTTGAAATAAAAAACATTGATTGGGATGCTGTAAATAGTCAATATAAACCAATGGTAACAAGCCAAACAAGTAGTACTGAGTTGTTTGGGATTTTATCTGAAATGATACAGCCTTTCAAAGACGGCCATGTTCAATTATTTAGTCAATATGGAACTTCATATTTTTATCCCATGGAAATATTTACCGACTATTTTAGTAATATGAAGATAAATCCCCAGAATTATTTAAACTTTTTTGAATCGGATAACTCGAATATAAAGTACGCAAATGTGATAAGTCATAATATTTTGTACATCAGTATAAATACTTTTAAAGGGCAAGATGATCCTTTTGTTTTTTCATCGGCAAGTTTTTTAATTATTGATGATATCGTCAATCAATTCAAAAATAAAGACGGGATTATTATTGATGTGAGGTGGAACGGTGGCGGTTTTCAACCCAATGCAGAAACCATTGCGAACCGGTTCACCAAAGAAGAAAGACTATATGTAAAAGCCCGTTCAAAAAACGGACCTTGTAAAAATGATTTTTCTGATTGGTTCGATTGGTATATTGAGCCTGAAGGGGACTATCAATTTACAAAACCGGTGGTTGTTCTAACAAGCAGAAGCACGGGAAATACAGCCGAATGGTTCACTTTAATGATGAAAACCTTGTCAAACGTTAAAATCGTAGGTGACACAACCAATGGTTCGTTTAGTCAACACATTTACAGGGAGTTGCCAAACGGATGGTCGTTTTCACTCTCTACAACTATAGTTGCAACAGCTAATTTAATCGTTTACGAAGGGGTGGGCATTTCGCCAGATTATTACATATTGAACACACAAAGCGATTTTGACAATAAAACCGATGCAATGCTGGAAAAAGGAATTGAGGTGATTGAAACAGTTGTTAAATGATAATAACAATTACAGTGCTAGAAAATCACGAGTTTTCTTGATGACACTAAATCTCAAAATCCGGATGCATTAAAATAGAGGTGCATACCGGAAGTACGTATACTCGATTGTTAGCCACATGCGAAAAAACCAAAAAGCCTTGGGGGATATACTTTTTTAATATACTTTTACGATATTAAATTAAACCATCATGAAAACAGTATCATTAAAAATTGACGATTCTATCTTCGGAGAAACTGAAAAGATTCTCTCTAGAATGAAAAAATCCCGCAATAGATATATTAATGAGGCATTAGATTATTATAACCGACTTCAGAGACGTTTAATAATTGAGAAAAGACTCAAAAAAGAATCTGCGCTAGTAAAAGACGATTCTATGTCTGTACTTAAAGAATTTGAGGAGATTGATTATGTTGATTAAACAATTTGAAATCTGGCTTGCAGATTTGAATCCGCAGATTGGAACAGAACCTGGAAAGACCAGACCTGTTTTAGTTATTCAAACTAACTTACTTAATAAAATTCCTCACCCTTCAACAATTATCTGTCCTATCACTACAAATGTAAAAAAGGACTCGCAGATATTAAGAGTTCATCTCAAAAAAGGAATGGCCAAACTATATCAAGACAGCGATATTATGATTGACCAAATTCGTGCCATTGACAATAAAAGACTTATAAAAAAAGTTGGAGATTTACCTCGTGAATTTATTGAACTAATTAAAGGAAACATACAGATAATCATTGACTTAGAATAAAGCATAGCGGCACACGCGCTAAAAATAATGCTGAAATAAAAGCAAAATGAAAGATCAGTAGTTCAAAACCCGTACTATTGTTATAGCCATCAATTGGGAATTAGTCAAAGAAAAATAGCACTAATAAAAAAATAGCGTAAATCTTCTATTATTTCAAGCTAATCGTAATGAACCCGGCATTTAATTATCCTGATTTCATCATCTTTAATTTGATAGATCAATCGATGTTCGCCATTAATTCTGCGTGTCAAATAGCCCCGGTACTTGTGTTTTAAAGGTTCTGGTTTTCCAATTCCGGAGAAAGGATTTCTTGAAATATCCTTAATTAGTAAATTTATCCTTTTAAGCATTTTTTTGTCGATCTTTTGCCAGTACAAGTAATCCACACATGATTCATCGACAAACATTAATCTCATTGTTCCAAAATATCTTTTTGAAATGATTCGCCTTTTTTAAATCTATCAATCGCCGCATCCAACCTTTCTTCATTAAGCTTAGATGATAGTTCGTGTTGCGTTGTACTTAATGCATTGTATTCGTCCAACGAAATAATTACCACACCGCTTTCTTTTCCACGGTTAATAATCAAAGTTTCGAAATTATCTGTTACACTATCAAGATACCTTTTAATGTTTTTTCTGAAATCGGATAAAGTTGTAGTAAGCATAATAAATTATATATGTACATATATCGGGAATGGCAAATTGGCTAATTCGTTTTACAAACATAAGTCGTAATCGTAAATGCATGGGGGTTTTTCTTATCCGCCTCCCAATGATCTTCATCAATGGTTTTCCATTCATTAAAATTAACTGTCGGAAAAAATGTATCGGCATCAAACTTTTCATGCACCCAGGTAATGTACATGGTGTCTGCCAAATTACGCTCCAATGTCAATTTATAAATCTGCCCTCCTCCTATTATAAACGCTTCATCATCGCCAGCTTTTTTGGCAATTTCAATGCCAGCTTCAATCGAATTAACCACGATACAACCGTCGCATTTATAATCTTTTCTCCTTGTAACTACAATATTGGTCCGGTTAGGCAATGGCCGGTATTTATCCGGTATCGAATCCCAGTTTTTTCGCCCCATTATTACATGGTGACCTGTTGTTTTTTTGGTAAAAAACTTCATATCATTGGGCAATCGCCATATTAAATCGTTATTTCTGCCAATGGCGTAAAATTCTGCTACTGCGGCTATAATGCTTACCTTCATTTTCTAGTTTCTGAGCTGTAAAAATATAAAAAGAATCTGCTATGAGGAATATTGTTTTATGTTCGTAATTTAGCTAAAAACCACTTTGCAATAACTGACTAATGTTGCGAATAATGCCAAATCGCTTTACTATTTTTACAATTATGAATATAAAAAATATTGTTGCAGGCATTGTCTTGCTTTTGTATGCCACTTTGCTTGGTTTTTTATATTTTAAATCCAACACAGGAAAAGGTTATCCTAATAAGCCAATAGCTGTAATAATTCATTCAAAACCCGGTTCAGCCATCGATCTGATGGCTAGGAAAGTTGCTGAAATCAGTGTAAAATACTGTGATGAACCATTGGTTATTGAAAACAGGCCCGGAACACAGGGAATAGTTGCCATGCAATTTGTATTGGATAAGGAAGCTGACGGATATGCCATACTTGGCGTTACAAAATCTTTTATTAGTACGGTTTTGGTAAATAAAAGTACGGTGTCAATGACCGATTTTGATTTTGTCGCCAATATGATATCCGATCCGGAAGCTATAATTACGAATAAGGTTACCGGGATTGAAGATATTAATGATGTTTTGAACCTTTCGGAAACCGGAGGTAGTCCACAGGTTTGGATTGGGCCCGGCATTGGAAGCAGGGACCACTTAATGGCCATGAAAACATGGGAAAAACTAAATATTAATGCAACATGGCGGGATTATAAAAGTGGCCCTCAATCCGTTCTTGCGTTAATGCGGAATGAAGCTCCCATTTATGTTGGCAATCCTGCCGATATTTTAGGTAAAACCGATTTGAAAATAATCGCTATTGCTTCAAAAGATAGACTAAGCGCATTGCCTGAAGTACCTACTTTTAATGAAAACGGTTATCTTATCATAGAATCTATGTGGCGTGGATTTGCTTTTAAAAAAGGGGTACCCGACCATATTGTAAAATATATGGTTGAATTGTTGGAAAAAATATCAAAGGATGAAGATTGGTTGGCATATTGTAAACAGGTTTATGTAGTTCCGGATTTTATTGAACAAAAAGAATTTTCGCAAAAGGTAAAAGATGAAGTTGACGAAACCGTGGTGTATTTAACCAAAGCTAATTTACTTAGTTCGTATGTTAAACAAACAATATTAGAAACATGGCTTGTAGGTATTATAATTATGGCGGCTATTTTTTTATTGTTGATTTTTATCGTGAAATTTAATTTAAGCAGATTATCATTCGATTTGCTTTTATCAGCTTTTATAATGGGCATTGGTCTGTTCTTTTTTTACCAGACAATGCTTTTTATAGTCCCAAAAGGGATGAATATTACGAGCCCTGCATTAATCCCCCGATTATGGTCGGTTTTATTGGTCTTTTTTAGTGGATACAATATCATCTCTATTCTACGTAAAAAAGAAAAAGCCCCAAAAATTAAAGGAAATATCAAACCCCTTTTATTAATGCTTTTGTACCTGCTGATTTATTTTATCGCTATCCCAACAATTGGATATTTTATTTCGACCCCTATTTTTATTATGGCAGGAATTTACACATTAGGATATAAAAAAATACCTATAATTATTATTAACGCTTTTGGTTTTGTTCTTTTTTCGTACCTGGTATTTCAGGTTATTCTGAAGATCGACCTGCCCTTAGGAAATTTACTTTAATATGTTGCATGATTTTGGTTTAGGGTTAGAAGCAATTTCCGGTTGGATGCCGATATTAATGATATTTATCGGTGTTTTTGTAGGTATATTGGTTGGTGTATTACCGGGGCTTTCCCCTTCTATTGGTGTTGCCTTAATGCTACCTGTTACTTTTGGAATGGATCCTGTAAGTGCTTTGGTATTACTTACTGCGGTTTATCTGTCATCTAATTATGGTGGTTCAATAACGGCAATTGCCATTAATACTCCGGGAACACCGGGTTCGGTTGCAACTACATTTGACGGTTACCCACTTACCAAACAGGGAAAACCATTGTATGCATTAATGACTTCATTGGTTGCATCCACAACCGGTGGTTTAATCGGAACAGTTATCCTAATCCTTTTTTCTGTACCACTGGCAAAATTGGCTTTGTCGTTCGAATCTTATGAGTATTTCGCCCTGGGGGTTTTTGGTATGACCATTATTTCATCGCTTTCGGGTAATACCCCTGTAAAAGGTTTTATAGCATCACTTGTGGGACTACTGCTTGTAACTATTGGATTTGATACACAATTACCTTTTCCCCGTTTCACATTGGGAATACCCCAATTGGCGGATGGCATAGAATTTATCCCGGCCTTAATCGGGTTATTTGCTTTAGGCGAAATTTTTTACCGCATCGAAAACTTTGAAGAGATAAAAAAGAAAGTTAAAGATGCTAAAATTCAAAAAGGGGGATATCCCTCGATTAAATCGTTGTGGAAATTGAAAGGGGTCATGATTAAATCTTCATTTATCGGAACCATTATCGGTTCAATACCGGGGGCAGGTGGTGCAATCTCTACTTTTATTTCTTATAACAGCGCGAAAAACGCCAGTAAGCATCCCGAAGAATTCGGTCACGGATCTTTGGAAGGAGTTGCCGCCCCCGAAGCAGCAAACAACGGTAGTGTTGGAGGCGCATTGATTCCGT
>Ga0164313_10002576_pt1 | contig 16216 bp, 11 predicted proteins | sample GuaBasSedimGuay4_FD_113735 | JGI IMG/M metagenome (GOLD analysis project Ga0164313, IMG submission 113735) | Subseafloor sediment microbial communities from Guaymas Basin, Gulf of California, Mexico - Guay4, Core 4569-4, 0-3 cm | ecosystem: Environmental > Aquatic > Marine > Hydrothermal vents... | reverse complement strand
TGTCTCGGATCACATCGTAACACGCCAATCCTTGTCATATAGCCAGTTGGAAACAATATGTCATCCCGTTAACGGGACAGCAGTGACTCAGATTTTAAATATTTATCAGTTAAAAAATTGCTTAAATACCCGGTATAAATAAAACGCATCCCAGCGTCCTGCTAGCTCGCGAATCGAGTGCATGGCAAATGTCGGCACACCAACATCCACAGTTTTCACGCCAATTTCACTCGCCGTTATCGGCCCGATAGTGCTGCCACAGGCCATATCGGAACGCACCACAAATGATTGAACGGGCACATCGGCAAGCTCGCACAGATGCCTGAATAAGGCGCTGGTTTCACTGTTGCTGGCATAGCGCTGGTTCGCGTTGACTTTTATCACCGGGCCGTCATTCAGTATCGGGCCATGATTAGCATCATGTTTATCCGCATAATTCGGGTGCACACCATGCGCATTATCTGCCGATATCAGGGTGCTGTTCGCTATTAAACGTGCAAAGCTTTCATCACTATCAGACAGTCGTTGCAACACGGATTTAAGGAAAGGCCCCTGCGCACCTGCCGCTGACATACTGCCCACTTCTTCATGATCATTACACACCAGCAGGCTATTTTGCCCGCCATCATTGTTCAGCAGCGCCATCAAACCCGTATAGCAGCTGAGCAAATTATCCAGACGCGCACTGGCGATAAAATCATCGTGCAGGCCAATGACGGCGGGCGGCTGCACATCATAAAAACTTAATTCATGATCCAGAATTTTTTCTGCTTTGCTCTGGTTTGTTGCATGCCGATTTGTATTAATGATTTTCAGTAGTATTTTATTGAAGTCTACCTTTGCATCACCTTTCTTCTCCGGCAGTTTCATCAGCACCGGCGGCAAATGATTTTGCTGGTTTATCGAGCGTTTTTTATTCGCTTCGCGGTCCAGGTGAATAGCCAGACTGGGAATGACCGCGATGGCTTTTTCCAGGTTGATCAACTGATGTTCGATATCGCCTTCTTTATTAAGGTAACTCACTCGCCCGGCTAATGACAGGTCACGATCAAACCACGGATTAAGCAACACACCACCGTAAACTTCAACACCCAGCTGCAAATAATGCTTGTTGATAATTTCCGGGTTCGGTTTAACTTTTAAACAGGGACTGTCAGTGTGCGCGCCGATCATTCGCAAGCCATTTTCTACCAGCGACTGCTTAAGCTGAAAAGCAATTATCGAGGAATCATTGCGGGTAACGTAGAAACGTTCAGCCTGCGGCTTATCGCTTATTGACCACGATTCACTTTCTTCCAAACGTTTAAAACCATTCTCATCCAGCATTTCAACCATGGTTTCAACCGCATGAAACGGCGTCGGTGAACGTTTTATGAAATCCATTAAACCGTTAACGAAATCTTCATCTTGCATTGTTATATACCTGTTTATTTACCACAATAATACCAGGGGAACCTCTGATTAAGTCATGAATCGACATCTTGCGATTAAAATATCCTGCTTCTGCGTTCTGGAACTTCGCAATAGCCCTGCTATTACGCGCATTCCACGCCTTGAATCAGAACATTTTAATCACAATCTGTTCGACCCAGACTTAATCGGAGGTTCCCAAGAACTTTATTATCCACAGATGAACACAGATAAAACTAAGTTTATTAGCTTGCTATCATTCTGAACGATAGTGAAGAATCTTTCGCAACATAGCATTAATATGCCGAACTCAAGATCTTTCACTATCGTTCAAGATGACAAACAAAAAATAAGATTTTTATCTGTGTTCATCTGCGTCCATCTGTGGATAACAGTTTTTAAAACTAATTTAATCTATACAACGTCTTTTGCTGATAACCGCTAATAACCGGATACAATCCAGCAAGCTGCTTATCTAAATCCATATCACCCGTATCAGCAATCATCGGACGTTTGTTTAATGAGCGTAACTTCTCATTGCTGGCAACAATTATAATATTTTCCTGACCAATCTGTTCTATAACTTTTGTGCTTAATTGCTGGTTGCCTCGTCCAAAAACATGACCCTGGCCGCCAATAACGGTTACTATTATTTTTGCCGGGTGATTTTCAATTGTTTGCATAATGGTTTTTTCATCAACATCACTGGCAATCAATTGTTGATTGCAAACAATATCAATACCGAGCAGCGTATTCTCCAGTGATAACTGATTCATAATCTCTGCCGTTGTTGAACCTGAGCCAACGAGATAAAAAACATCCGGCTGCATGCTTTCAATAATGTCAGTGGCAATGTCCTGAAGCGCAATCTCATGGTGATTTAATCCGCCCTGTTTGATTAATTGCATGCGGGTATCATCAACCGGCACAGATAAATAACCATAACACCTTGCGACAACTTTGCCTTCACGAAAAGCCTGCTCATCAAGATCCATCACCCGCGCATCATGCAACGACATTGGCTGACCAGACAGAATCAGGTTGATTAACTCACCTGCAGACAATGGGGTAACGGCATACACTGCTGAATGTATTTTTACACCAGCGGGTATACCAATAACAGGAATCGAAGAATTGAACTCACTACTCAGCACATCCAGCACATCACGTGCAGTACCATCTCCGCCGGCAAATACGATTAAATCAACTGCTTTTTCGACAAATAGGCGAATGACATTTTTTGTATCCTCTGCCGTGGTCTGTTCATCCGCCGTTTTTTCATCTACGTTGGATAAAACCTCGTAAGGTAAGTTCAGCGTACGCAGCACATTCTCACCCATGGAACCGGCTGCAGTAAATATTGTAAAATGATTCGCTGCAGAAATTTGCTGCATGGCAATCTTTGCACGTGTTTCTGCCTGTGGGATTGCACCACGTGATAAAGCTTGCGCCACTATATCCTTACCATCACTGCCTTTTAAAGCAACCGCGCCACCAATACCGGCAAAAGGATTAATCACAAAACCTATTTTCATCTAAGCAACCACGTTTTCACTGTAAAGCATGAGTTTATCAGTTTAAAGCCAAATTTCGCCGCTTCAATGGTAAAATCGATTGTTTTAAGATCCGCAACCAACGACTAATTTATGGAATTTCCTGACTGTTTTAAACCTCGCCGCCAAACCTGTGCAGTTAATGTTGCTGGTGTTCTGGTGGGTGGAAAGGCACCGATTGTGGTGCAATCAATGACCAATACCCATACCGCGGATATAACTGCCACCACGCAGCAAATTATGCAGCTTGCTAACGCCGGTTCAGAACTGGTGCGTATCACGGTTAACGATAACGACGCGGCGGCGGCGGTTGCTCGCATCCGCGAAGCACTGGATAAAAACCACTGCCACGTCCCTCTGGTTGGTGATTTTCATTATAACGGTCACAAACTGTTAACGGATTTTCCTGATTGCGCGCAGGCATTAGCCAAGTACCGGATTAATCCGGGCAATGTAGGTAAAGGCAAAAAACGTGATGCACAATTTGCCACCATGGTTGAGCTTGCCTGTAAATACGACAAAGCCGTACGCATTGGCGTCAACTGGGGCAGCATGGATCAGGCATTACTGGCCGAACTGATGGACGAAAATGCCCGCCTGGACAAGCCGCATGACGCCCACAATGTCATGCTGGAAACGGTGATCCGTTCAGCACTGGAAAGTGCAAAACAGGCACAGGACATAGGACTGACGAAAGATAAAATCATTCTCTCCTGCAAAATGAGTGTGGTACAGGATCTGGTCACGGTTTACCGGTCACTGGCCGAGCGCGACAACTATGCACTTCACCTTGGCTTAACCGAAGCCGGCATTGGCTCAAAAGGCATCGTTGCTTCTACTGCTGCGCTCAGCATATTAATGCACGATGGCATTGGCGATACCATTCGCATCTCGCTCACTCCTGAACCGGGCGCAGCACGTGAAAAAGAAGTAATCGTCGCACAGGAAATTTTACAGACCATGGGCTTGCGATCCTTCGTACCGCTGGTTACCGCCTGCCCTGGCTGCGGTCGTACCACCAGTACTTATTTTCAACAACTGGCATCACAGGTGCAAAACTATTTACGCAGACAGACACCTGTCTGGCAGGAAAACTTTCAGGGTGTAGAAGACATGTCGGTTGCCGTCATGGGTTGCGTGGTTAACGGCCCCGGTGAAAGCAAACATGCCAATATCGGTATCAGCTTACCGGGTACAGGTGAACGGCCGGTGGCACCGGTTTATGAAGACGGCGTTAAGACCGTGACGCTTAAGGGGGATAATATTGGGGAGGAATTTGAGGGCATTATTGCTGCTTATGTCGAGAGGACGTATAAGCCACGGTAAGGAATAATGAATAATGAATAATGAATAATGAATTTTAAAACTAATGACTCATTTAAATCTCAGTTTTTTTAGCCTTTCATTATTCATTGTTCATTGTTCATTGCGCGCAGCGCTCGCGCCTCTTGCGCACCGCTGCCGCAAGATCACGCAGACAGACTTCCGTCGCTTCCCAGGAAATACAGGCGTCAGTAATACTTTGTCCATAAGTCAGCGTCTCGCCATCTTTCACATCCTGGCGCCCTTCAACCAGGTGACTTTCTAACATCACACCCATAATGCGATTTTCACCGTCAGCCAGCTGTGAAGCAACATTGTTACAAACATCCACCTGGCGATGGTAATCCTTCATGCTATTTGCATGCGAACAATCCACCATCATTAGCGGTTTCAGGCCATTTTTTTCCAGTTGCTCAGCGGCATGCTGGATACTGCCTGCATCGTAATTAGGTTGTTTGCCGCCACGTAAAATGATGTGGCAGTCATGATTGCCTTTGGTCGAAAAAATGGCTGAATGACCTTCTTTGTTTAATGACATAAACACGTGAGGACTGGATGCGGCATTAACCGCATCAATAGCAATTTTAAAGCCGCCATCTGTGCTGTTCTTGAAGCCGATCGGGCAGGATAAACCAGACGCCAGTTCACGGTGGCCCTGGCTCTCTGTGGTTCGTGCACCAATGGCTCCCCAACTGATGAGATCAGCTACATATTGTGGACTAATCAGGTCAAGGTATTCTGTACCGGTGGGCACACCTGCAACCGCTAAATCACGCAACAACTTACGCGCAAGTCGCAAACCTTTATTAATTTTAAAACTGCCATCCAGGTCAGGATCATTGATCAGCCCTTTCCAGCCAACCGTGGTCCGTGGTTTTTCAAAATAGACCCGCATGATGATACACAAATCATCTGCCAGCTCATCAATTAAAGCTTTCAATCTTGCCGCATATTCCCTGGCCGCATCCGGATCATGAACAGAACAGGGACCGACCACAACGACCAGGCGATCATCCTCACCATGCAATACATCATGTATGGCCTGTCGTGCATGATAGACCGTTTCCGACGCCTGCTCGTTCATAGGGTATTCCTCATGCAGCTTAATCGGCGGCAATACTTCCTGGAGTCCTGTTATACGTACATCATCGGTTTTAAAAATCATTATTCTGCTCGTAATCTGAAATATTTTCTAAGGATGAATTATATAGGAATAAGCGGAAACTATCTTTGTGTAATACGCAACATTCCAGCAATAGATACTAACAGGACAGATGAAAAGGATACCCATTGTTCAAGACCGCAGCCGCAGGGATGCGCACTACTGTCCGGAATAACACAATTATCAAAGAGATCAGTAATACAAGAGATCGAGTGTTGTATTAGGTGCCGAGACCTGAATCGGTGTAGCCTGCCTGAAAGTCGCCGTAAATACCTCCATGTAGGCTCCACGTTCGCATCCCTGCGAACGAGGCTTTCAGGCAGACAACCCCAATCCAGATCTCTCAGGAGCACAAAAAGACAGCAGTAATAAACGCTTGCAGAGACAGCTGGCGGGAGACGTGGATCAGGATTACCTGTCTGAGACCCTCTTTCGCAGGGATGCGAAAATGGAGCCTACACGGAGGTATTTACGGCGTGTCTTGCACAATGGGGATCCTTTTCATCCGTTTTAGTAATATGTAGCGTGGACATAAAAATCATGCCCACCCTACGAAACTAACTTTGCAGCTGCCTCAATAACGGGGGTAACTCGTGCAAACTGTTAATTACCGCATCGGGCTGGAAGTCTTCCCTTGTCCAGAGTTTGTTTTGTCGGTTAAGCCAGACGGCGAACACACCTGCCGATTTTGCACCTGATATATCCTGCAGCGGATGATCGCCAATATGCACCATCTGCCGCGCCTTGATATCGGCCAGTTTTTGCACCTGTCGATATATATCAGGTTCAGATTTTAACTTGCCCACAGAGGCTGAATTTAATGCGAAATCAAACCAGTGATCAACACCTGTTTCTACTGTACTGGCATTTCCATTCGTTAGACTGACCAATTTAAATTCTTCAGTCAATTCATCCAGCACCGGTTTTACGTCATCAAATAAAGTAATCTGTTGCCGTGCGTCATAAAAAATTTTAAACGCCGGGTTTATCCAGTCACTCGTCAGCTCAAATTCATCAGCCAGCATTTCAAATGATTTAATTCGCAATTGCGTTAAATCATGCGCAATGTCTGAATGCTTAGCTAACAATAAACGTCTTTTTTCAGCTAGCTGATTGATATCATAATGTTGAGTGATCACCGGAACCTGATCAGACAACCATTGATATAGTAATTTTTCAGCGCGCTTAATTGTTGGTAAACACGGCCATAAAGTATCATCAAGATCGAAACTTAATACTTTAATTGTTTGTGACATGGAGTGATTAGTGATTAGTTATAAGTTTTAAGTTCACTGCTGCCCCGTTAACGGTTAGAGATGTAAATCGGGTTAAAGTAAACCATATGTACAGGACGTATGGTAGTAAGGTAATGCAGGAGCAATTACCGAGGCCTAAGCTGGCCACGTCAACCTTTACAGATAATGATCTTAATATTAACGGGACAGCAGTAAAAAAACATATGTATTTATTTCAAAACAGCCCTTACACTGATTTCAGGTAGAATTTCAAACATTGCCTGAGACTGAGCACCGGCTAAAGCAGTTGCAGACTTACAACTCCAGCCTGAGAAACTGCATCACCTGTCGTTTCTAAAGGCGCTGTCGCAGGTGATGATTTCTTCTCGGTTTTTTCAGTAGTCGGTGATTGTTTTAGATCCATGGCATCAGCAAGTTTAGTGATGTTTTCAACAGAAAAATTCACCAGGTAGCCATCACCCTTTTGTGTATTTCTATAATTTTTTAATGCCGTTATTGCTGACTTTTTATCTACAAAATAGCCAAATCTAACGTTGTAACGATTTTCATTTTTCTTGCTGATATAGTCAGAGACATAGGCATTCAAATGTTGCGCCTGCAACATCCGCATCATGTTTTCCGCATTAATTAAACGCTTGTACATGCCAACTTGAATAGAATATTTTATCCTGTTTAGTTCAGCCGAGCTTAACGAAGCAACTACTATCAAATCAGGCTGTTTTGTGGCTGCGGATTTAGCTGCTTCATTTTGAAAACTCTTTGCAGCAAGCTTCTCTTTTATAGAAGACTGATTGTTCTTATTAGTACTGTTTTTATTATCGCTGCTTAGTTTATTAGTCGGCTTGCCTACTGGCTTTATAGAAACTGCCTCTAAAGGAACGGCTTTTTTAGAAGCCTGTTTATTCGACGCGGCGGTTTGATTTGCTTTGTTCGCTTTTTCTTTATTTGAAGAAGTCGAAGTCTTTGCTTCAACAGCACTGTTTTTCGTACTGGCTGTTGATTCGACTTGCGGCTGGTCAACATCAATTTCTGCACCCGCTACGATCACATCTGGCAACTGTGGGTCTACATCACTTTCCGGAAAAACAGTCTGTACTGGCAAAATCAAGGTTTCAACGACACTGTCAGCAGCATAAAAACCTGTTGCCTGCTGATAACCGCCAAAAAAACCTGCAGCAAAGACAATAACCATGGTCAGCACTGAAATAATGCCCAGTTTTATCAGGTCTCGGGTGTCAATTAATATTGGAGCCATCATCTATATAAGAGTGTGAATTTACAGGGTTGTTTAACTATCTATTTTAGCTTACCTACGCCTTATTAACCCGAGTTTTTCATAAAAAAGCTGTTTACCTGGCAAGCTCAGCAGCCCTTTAAGGCGAAGACTCTAATTCAACGGCCATTGTGAAGCCATGTCTGAATACTCTAAAATTATAAAAAATCAACCATTTTTAAAATTTCTATAGACTTTTTCCATAAAACTACTATATTACAGATAGCTGTCAAAAAAGTGACCGATTTTCAAAATCATTCCTGCTCACGCCGACAAGCAATTGCCTCCAAAGTAAAGAAACGATACCAAATCACATTAAATCAATGGCTTGCATTGATTTACATCGTTATTTTATGCGCTATAAGCTTACAAGGGAGTCAATTATGTTTACTTCTCTTTTTAGAATTTCACTTATGGTTGTGGCACTATACGGATTTTTGGGCATTAGTAATGCAATTGCCGACAACTCAATAAGCCAGGCACCCGGGTTCACCCTGGATGGCCAGAAACAGCAAATTAAATTAAGTAAATACCGTGGCAAGGTCGTCTACATAGACTTCTGGGCATCATGGTGTCAACCATGCCGAAAATCATTTACCTGGATGAATAAAATGCAGTCACTATATGGCAGTGAAGGATTTAAAGTTATCGCCATTAACCTTGATGAATCGCGAACTAAAGCCGATAAATTTTTACAGCAAATTCCTGCTAATTTTGATGTGGCATTCGATCCACAGGGCAATACAGCTGAAGCCTATAAAATAAAGGCAATGCCAAGCTCCTACCTTATCGATAAAAACGGAAATGTGGTACACGCAAATTTAGGTTTCCGCAACAAAGACGAAGACAAACTTGAAACAAAAATCAGAAAACTGGTCCGCCAGTCTACTGTTGCTCTTCGATAGTTGTAAGTTAGAAGTTTTAAGTTAAAAGGCGAAAAGCTTTTATAAAATTTCTTAAAACTTCTAACTTAAAACTTCTAACTATTTTATCCCAATCCATTGATACCAGTAATTAAACAGCTTCTCGTCATTACAGGCGAGTACTGACCTGACTTCAAGTCGCCCGCGAAAAACCGTATTATTGTCCAGCGAAACCGAGTGTCCACCGGTTTCACTAAAGATTAAACTGCCAGCTGCGTAATCCCACAACTTTTGACCACCGTGTAAATAAATATCAAATCGTCCAGCAGCTAGCCAGCACCAGTCAAGGGCAGCTGAACCTAAATTTCGTTGTGATGCAAAAATTCTTTCTGTAACCAGTTTAACAGTCAGTTTTTCCGGCAGACGTTTCAAATCAATTTCAGCAATGATCGGTTTGTTTTTTACAGGCTTCACCTGTGAGCGATCAAGTAACTGACCATTCAAGTACGCACCCTGGCCTTTGATTGCGGTAAACATTTCATCTCGCACCGGGTCATAGATAAGACCTAGCTGCTGCCGATTATCAATGATTAAGGCTATAGATACAGCAAAAAATGGCAAGCCTGCAGCATAGTTACTGGTTCCATCAAGCGGATCAATGCACCAGTACCCCCTCGTTTTATCCACCGCGGCCTTATCTATCACTACCGACTGCGCTTCATCAGTCATTTCTTCGCCAAGAACGTCGTACATTGGCCAGTGTTGTTTTAATTCACTTTCCAGACGGTTTTGCATTGCCAGGTCAGCCGGCGTTACTACGCTACCATCATCTTTATAGGTAAATTCAGAAAAACCAAAATCTTTCAGTAGCTCCTCTTTTGCAGCAACTTTAACCAGTGACTTTAATTTTTCTAAATCAGGAAATGACATATGTATTATTTTAATTATTCACCACGAAGGACACGAAGAGCACGAAGGATTCAATATTAGAACACAAAACGCCTGATTCCGTTGAAATGACCACATATCACACACTTTGAAAGTTTGCGTGAATTTCATCTTCGTGGTGAATAAAAATCAAGTTTCTCCAGCTATACTGAATAGTTACTTATTTTATCACTGCTGTCCCGTTAACAGCTAGAGATATGGCTCGGTAACTACTTTCTGAGACCGTCACCCGCAAGGATGCGGGTGCGAGCCCCATGGATGGGTTCACTGCGTGTCTCAGCTAGTAGTTACCGATTCATGTCTCGCTTTGTATAATCATTGGCTAATGCCTACTATATCGCCATTTGCATACAATAATATATTTTTTAACGGGACAGCAGTGATATTTTATAACAATTACCAGGGAATATCGCTGCCATCAATATCGATAAAGCGACCACTGTCTTTTAGTGTTAGTTCTGACAGGTGACTGAATAACTGTTCGACACATTGTCGTGTTGTAATTTCTGCATCCGGACCACCCATATCTGTTTTCACCCAACCAGGATGAAGAGCCACGCTGATAATTCCCCGCTCTTTCAGATCAATCGACAGGCTTTTTACCACTGCGTTTAATGCTGCTTTACTGGACCGGTAGATATAACTGTTGCCGTAACCATTATCAGCCATGCTAGCCATCTTACTACTCATACAGGCAACCAGTTTACGCTTACCCATGAGAAGTTGTTCAGAAAAAGCTTCAACCATTTTTAACGGTGCAATACTATTCACCTGAAAGGCCTGTAACCAGCTCTCCACATCAACCGAACCAAATTTGTTTTTATCGCAACCGTAAATACCCGCATTATTAATTAACATATCAATGGCATCGTTGCGCAACTCGTAAGACAATGCCTGTAAAGTGCCAAGTTCCTGCATATCGGCAATATGCACACTGATCTGACCATTGGATAATTTTGCAATATTAAATAAATGCTCGGCATTATGTGGATTGCGACAACAGGCAAAAACCCGCCAGCCCTGTTCATTTGCATACTTGACCATTTCCAGACCGATACCGCGATTGGCACCTGTGATTAAAATATTCATGATTTTTATTTAAAAAATATTATCCGCGAAAAACGCAAAGGACGCAAAGGACGCAAAGTTTATAAAACAATTTAAAAGCTTTTTTTCGCGGCTTTCGCGTTCTTTGCGGACTAAAACGTATTTTGTATTATATCAGTCACATTAAAAAAGCCGTTTAATGACTAGCACTAAACGGCTTTCTAATTTAACTGATGTGATTATTCGTTAACCAATATTATAAATCTGGTTCATATAAAACTGTTCATACTCATCACCAGGCAAGGCTTTACTCCAGTAATAACCCTGCCCATAATTGCAGCCTATACTTTTTAATCTATTTAACTGGTTTTCTGTTTCAACACCTTCGGCAAGTAAGTCTAATTTCAAGCCATGTGTTAAACCGGCAATTGCATCTACAACAGCAGCGTCATTCGGATTATCAGGTATTCCAGCAACAAATTCCGGGTCAATTTTAACCACATCAACAGGGAAATCTTTAAGATAAGCCAGTGATGCGTAACCGGTACCAAAATCATCAAGCATTACTTTGATGCCCATTTCTCGAAATTTATTCAGGGTAGTTTCCACTCCGCCCAGGTTATCTATTAATGTACATTCCGTAACTTCTACGGATAGTGATGAACCTTCAATATTATTTTCTGCAATTGCTTTGGTAAACAGTGCGACCAGGTCCTGCTCTTGAAACTGCCGTGCTGCCAAATTGATAGAAATGTTCTGGCCTTTTAAACCTGCATCCTGCCATAGACTCAGCTGCTTGCAGACACTAGATATCAACCATTCACCAAGGGCAATAATTAAGCCGCTGTCTTCTACGACGGAAACGAAGTCTTCAGGTTGAATCATGCCTTTATCGGGATGCTGCCAGCGTAATAAGGCTTCTACACCGGAAATTTCATTTTCATTAATATTAATAATTGGCTGATAATGGATCAGGAACTCGTCATTTTCAAACGCTGCTTTTAAGCTGTTTTCCAGATCCAGGCGCTCCATTGCGCTAACACTCATTTCCGGCTTATAAAACTGGAAGCAGTGCCGGCCATTTTCTTTCGCCCGGAACATCGCTGTGTCTGCATTTTTAAGTATGCTTCGCGCATCTTTACCGTCATCCGGATAAACAGAAATACCGATAGACGCACTGGTATAAGTTTCCTGGTCATCCAGGCGAACATTATGCTCAAGAATGGTGGTTAGATTATCTGCAATTGAGATGGCATCTTCCGGACTGTCGATATTTTCAATAATCACCGCAAATTCATCACCACCCAAACGTGCAATAGTATCGGCTCGGCGGAGTGATCTTGATATCAATTTACCAACGGCTTTGATTAGTTTGTCTCCAGCATCATGACCAAAGGAATCATTCACCAGCTTAAAATCGTCAATATCAACCAGCATTAATGCCATTGATGTACGGCCACGCTCAGCACGGATAACGGACTGTTCCAGACGATCTGCAAATAACAGGCGATTGGGCAAACCGGTTAAGCTGTCACGATAAGCCAGCAATTCTACTTTACGTTCAGCCACAACCTTCGCTACCACCGATCTTACGCGATGTTTGAGCACTGCCCATTTGATAGGTTTGGTAATAAAATCAATAGCACCGACTTCATAAGCCCTTTCAACGGAGGCATCATCATCCAGCCCGGTTATCATCATCACCGGGATATCAGCATGGCCATTGTCCTTAATTTGTTGACAGGTAGTAAAGCCATCAATACCCGGCATGACCGCATCAAGCAGAATAAGTGCAGGATGATATTTTTCAACCGCATTTATTGCTTCCAGCCCATCAGCAGCCTCAACAATATCAAAATCTTCGGACTCCAGCACATGACGCACCATCAGGCGAATGGAAGGGTCGTCATCAGCTAAGATAACAACAGGCCTTTCTTCATATTTTTGGGTGTCACTGAACAGTGAGACAACATTCGTCATAATACTACGGCTCCAATCCTGCTTGCTTGTTTCCGTATGCGCATTAATCCATTAATTTATATAATCAATTGACATCGACACATACAGGTACTTTCACCAAGTCTAGACCTTACACAGGATATCTGTATGAAATCCCAATTAAAAAGTCAACTTTTTTAAAATATTATAGCAAGTGGTTATAAAACAAAATACAGTAAACTACTAATAAGTAACAACTTTACTCAATTACTGGTCGTATGAACCCCAAATAGTCACTTTCCCGCTTATTTTAAACTCTTTTCAACCAGTTCTGAAACATCATTAGAAAGCTTCGGTAATAAAATCAGCCTTTGTAAGGCCGCTTTCATTAACTGCTGGCGTGTCTCGTTATAGCGTTTCCAGCGTGTCAATGGCACGCATAAGCGAGAAGCAATTTGTGGATTCATGGCATCTATTATTTCGATATACTCTTCCAGCAATTCATAACCAAAACCACTGACATCATGAAAACAAACCGGGTTGGCCGAACAAAAAGCCCCTAACAAAGAACGTACCCGGTTTGGATTTTTGATATCAAAGTCTTTATGCTCAAACAACTGTCTCACCCTGGCTTTTGCTGAAGCACTTGCCATAAGAGTTGGCGTCGTTGCCTGCACAGTAAACCATTTATCCATCACCAGGTTATCGCCTTTCCACTGCTGATAAAAAGCCGCTATGGTTTCATCAGAACCTGCTGTTTCATGATGCACCAGTGATTTAAAGGCTGCCATTTGATCCGTCATATTATCTGCTGACTGATACTGTTGTTTTGCCAGTAATTCGCCCTGGTCAGGTAAATACATCAAATAAGACAGAGCCTGATTACGTAAAAAGCGTTTGCCCATTGATCCTGGTGATAAATCATAGTCATCCTGTGAATTTTCCTGGTAAACAGCCAGCAGGACTGACTCGAGTTTCTGTGCTAACTGCTGGTAAATAAATTCTCTGGCCTGGTGAATAGCATCAACATCGATAACCGGCATCATTTCACCGATATACATCAGCGACGGCAGCGTTAAAGCACGAGCGATTAATGCTTTATCCAGCGTTTTATCATTTAATGTTTTTAAACAGGCGTTTACATAATAATCAGGTAATAACAGCTCACCTCCTGTGTTAATCGAATCAACCAGGCTTAAAATAAGCCGTGCTGAGAGCTGCTGCCCTGCTTCCCAACGATTAAAGTCATCGCTTTCATGTGCCATGCAAAAAGCCAGCTCTTCATCATCACGCGCAAAATTTAATTTTACCGGGGCCGAATAACCCTGCAAAATTGAAATTACCGGCTTCTCGTTGATATTTTTAAATTCAAATTGCTGTTCGTTATCGGTGAAATTCAGCACAGCCGTGGTTTGCTTCTGCGCAGCATCCAGCGGCAAAAGTACAGCTTCAGTATTTTTAGTTAATAAACTGATCTTTACCGGGATATGAAAAGGCAGCTTTTCCTCCTGCCCCGGTGTATCCGGTGTAGTTTGCGATAGTTCCAGCCTGTATATTTTTTCATCGGCATCATAATTTTCTTTCACCGTAACTTCTGGTGTTCCAGCCTGTTTATACCAACGCCTGAACTGACTCAAATCTACCTGACTGGCATCTTCCATTGCGCAAACAAATTCTTCCGTGGTTACTGCCTGGCCATCAAAACGCGCAAAATACAAATCCATGCCCCGGCGGAATTTATCGACGCCTAACAGGGTATGAATCATACGAATAACTTCAGCACCTTTGTTATACACAGTAACCGTGTAGAAATTATTTATTTCCTGGTAGGAGTCCGGCTGGATCGGGTGCGCCATAGGACCGGCATCTTCAGCAAACTGAGCCGTACGCAATATATTCACATCATCCACTCGTTTAGGCGCTGTAGCATTCATATCAGCAGTAAACTGCTGATCTCGAAATACGGTTAAACCTTCTTTAAGTGTTAACTGAAACCAGTCACGACAGGTCACCCGGTTACCGCTCCAGTTATGAAAATATTCATGGCCGATAACGGCTTCTATACCGATAAAATCGGTATCTGTCGCGGTATCCTGTTTGGCCAGTACATATTTTGAATTAAAAACATTCAGGCCTTTATTTTCCATTGCCCCCATATTGAAATCATCAACCGCTACAATGTTATAAACATCTAAATCGTATTCACGGCCAAATGTGTCTTCATCCCATTGCATCGACTTTTTAAGTGAAATCATGGCATGGTCGCATTGATCAATATTATGATGCTGCACATAAATACGACATAACACATCACGGCCACTCATGGTTGTATAGTGGTCTTCAATAAAGGCTAAATCACCCGCAACCAATGCAAATAAATAACAGGGTTTTTTAAACGGGTCAGACCATTTAGCCCAATGACGACCGTCATCAAATTCACCTGAAGCTTCAGGGTTGCCGTTTGATAACAGTATCGGGTATTTTTCCCTGTCGGCAATAACCGTGGTGCTAAACAAAGCCATCACATCAGGACGATCGAGAAAATAAGTGATTTTTCTAAAGCCTTCCGCTTCACACTGTGTGCAATAATTACCACTGGATTTGTACAGGCCTTCCAGTGAAAAATTTTCCTGCGGTTTAATAAAGGTTTCTATTTCAAGTGAAAAGTTATCCGCCACATCAAATATCGTTAATGTCGTATCAGTAACTTCATACGCGCTATTCTCCAGCAGGGTGTTATCAATTTTTAGCGCCCCTAATTCAAGACACTCACCCATTAAAACCAGTGAAGCGTTTTTATCTGAAGTGTTTCTTATTAACTGCAACACCGAAACAACACGTGTTTGTTCATCATCAAGCTCAAACGTAAGTTCAACATGATCAATCAGAAAATCAGGGGCTTTATAATCTTTAAGATAAATAGTTTTTGACTGCTGGTCGAGGTCTTTCATTAAAAATATCTACAGTGAAATTTAAAGTGAAAGATTAACATAAAAAAAGCCCGATCTTGATTGATCAGGCTTTTTGTATAGGGAGAATATTGACAAGTAAAACTGTTCTAGCGAGCTCACTATCGTACAGTCAAAAACTTTAAAAGCGATTCGCCACATATGTACAGGACGTACAGTAGTAGGGCAACACAGGAGCGGTTGCCGAGAGACACAGAGGGCACAGAGAAAGGCTTTTAGCCTTTGTAGAGTGGGCAGGCTTTTTTGCCCACGCGTTAATAAGCAAGCCGTTTACTGATATAAAGGAAGTTTAAATTGGTCGGGACGACAGGATTTATGAAATACATCCCTGTATTTACCCTATAGAGTAAAAGGTGCCGGAGGGTAATGCCGCTTACTTAAGCCGAAATTTCCGTCATTGCGAGCGGTAGCGCGGCAATCTATTAGCATCTGGTGCCTACCTGCCAGAGATTGCTTCGTTCCTCGCAATGACGA
>Ga0164313_10002575_pt1 | contig 16217 bp, 10 predicted proteins | sample GuaBasSedimGuay4_FD_113735 | JGI IMG/M metagenome (GOLD analysis project Ga0164313, IMG submission 113735) | Subseafloor sediment microbial communities from Guaymas Basin, Gulf of California, Mexico - Guay4, Core 4569-4, 0-3 cm | ecosystem: Environmental > Aquatic > Marine > Hydrothermal vents... | reverse complement strand
TACGCTTTGGACGGCACCTGGCCCATCGAGGGCTGGGGAGTGGAGCCCGACATCGTGATCATGAACATGCCCAGGGATGTGGTGGAGGGTAAGGACGCCCAGCTGGACTACGCCATCGAATTTCTGCTGGACGAGCTGGCGAACGGCGGCGGCAAGTGGGATATCCCCGTCACGCCGGTCTACCCGGACAAGAGCAGGCCACACATGAGCGGGAACCGGCCGTAAGATTCGGCCCCTGCAATAAACCGATCCCCGGGAGCTTCATGCTTCCGGGGATTTTCAAAAATCAGAATGCCTCGTTGATCATGATATAGAGGCCGTTGTTCCCGTTTTCCCCGAAGCCGAAATCCATCCGCAGGACAATGTTTTCCTTCACGTCGAACACGTACCTGAGACCCAGTCCCATACTTGGCTTGAACCCGCCCCAGGTGAATTTACTCACGGACGGAGCAACGGATCCGCCGCCGGCGAAGACGACTCCGCGGAATCGGTGCCACAGGGGATACCGCAACTCAGCCTGGCCGGTGATCATTTCGTTGTCACGGAAACGGCCGTAGAAATAGCCGCGCATGGCATACTTGCCGCCCAGCAGGGGCATCATGTTGAAGGGGACCACGCCCCCGGTGAACTGCGCGTAACCCTGCAGGGCCAGGACCACGGTTTTTCCCAGGGGCTTGTAATGACGCAGATCGACGGTGGTGCGGGTGAAGTGGTAATCACTGCCGAAGGCATTCCTGAAAAAAACGGATTTCCACTGCAGGTAATTGCCGGTGCGGGCGGAAAATCTGGGGTGGCGGGTGTCGTACGTCGCCATCAATCCCAGACCGGACGAGAGCCCACCCTCGGCGCCTGGAACATCCCCGCTGTCGAGGGTCCCGCCAGGAGGAATTTCGTAAGGCTGGTATTCCATGAGGTATCCCGCGAGTCCGGCCATCAGCCCACCGGTGATGACATGCTGGCCGTAGGTTTCGAGCACACCGTAACGGGGTTCGAAATCCTCTTCGGCGGAATCGGGTGTGTCGTTGCCGATACCCCAGAATTTATCCGGATAGTGGTAATACCCCAGGTATCCGTTGAGCAGCCACTTCCGGTTTCTGGTGAAAATTTCCGGGGTCAGGGCAATGATCATCTGCTTGCGCTGCGTAAAGGTGATCGCGGCCATGATGGAGTTGGGGGCCAGGAGGGAATCTTCTCCGGCGTACCGCCAGGTGAGGGTTCCGCCTCCGCCGAAGGCGATTTTGGTTTCCGGCGTGTAGAAGACATAGGGGTAGGCATCCAGGGTGCGACCGGAGGTGGAATCAGTGGAATCGGGGGACACGTCCGCGGCCTCAGCGGTGCTTCCGCATAACAGCGCGGCCAGAATGATGGCAACCCAAAAGGCAGACTGGCCAAGATGGTATCGATTCATTTTTCCATCTCCACCATTTCAGCTACGGCCGGCAAGAGGGAATCGGCAACGGCCCGGTGTCCGGCCTCGTTCCAGTGGGCGTCGGCCTGCAGGTAGACTTCCTGCCGGGCCCGGGCCCGGGCCGACAATAGAACGGGTTTCAGATCAACAGCCGGCACCTTGAGGCCCGCCGCCAAATCGAGAAAATGTTTGCGCAATTTTTCCGTGGCCCCGTTGAGGGCTCCCTTCCAGAAGCTTCCGGGCCGAATTTCCTGCGCCCGCGGCACGATGACCCAAACCAGTGGCAGTCCCGCCTCACGGCAGGCGGCCGCCAGATTTTTCAGCGATTCATCCGCCAGATCCCGGCATTCACCGCTCGTATTTATCAAACTGAACTGCAAATGGGTGGTGCGTTGGTCCATCAGCGTAAAAAGGCGACTGGAGGCGATAAGTCTGGCTGTTCGGGAACCGGGATCGCGCAGGTCGTAACTGAAATCCTCCAGATGGTCCGGCGCGAAACGGCGGATGCGTTTTTCATCGATGGGATCGTTGGCCAGGCTGATGGTCGCCACCACGGCGTGGATTTCGACTCGCTCCCTGACGAATTCCAGCATGCGGATCTGCTGGTAGATGGAATATCCAGGCAGGCCGCCGTTGATGAACTCAACCTGGGTTCCCGCCATTCCCTTTTCCAGCAACCGCACGAATCCGGAGGTGTCGTCCACACCCCAGCCGAATGTGTAGGAGTCTCCCAACATGAGGACACGGCGGGTCAGGGTGTCGGGTGAAACCTCAGGGCCCCGCAGGCCCCACGAGTTGGTCGTAACCGGTGTGCGGCGACCCGAACTCTTGAATGTTCCGGTGGTGTCTGGAGGGAAAATCCATCCCAGTTCAGCGGAGGGGACCACGGTCAACCAGGGGGAATCGGCCTGGGCGGATTCATCTGACCCGGGGTCGTTTCCAACGGCCATGCGCAACACCAGTTCGGCCGCGCCGAAGGCCATAAACAACGGAACCGCCATCAACAGCAGTCGGCCGATGATTTTGCGAAGGCGGGGTGGAAATGAAGGCATTGGGCCGGCTTTCAAATGAGACCCCGGAGGATGTTCGAAAACATCCTCCGGGGCGGTGGCAGGAAACCGGCGATCAGTAGCTGTCGCAGGTTTCGGTATTAGCTCCGCTGTCGTAGGTGTAACTCGACAGCGTGATGTTGTCCACGCAGAAGGTGAACGTGATTCCGGGCTTGCCGGTGTACCTCCCGAAACTACAAAGGATTGTGGTGTAGGTCGGGGGATTCTACCTGTGGTAGTGGCGGTCTGCCAAGAAAAGATTGTTAATTATCATTTAAGATGGTTTTGAAGTCCCGGCCGCCGGAAACGGCCGGGAAAAGCAGGAGCAAGGGATCTACATATAAAAATGGATGTTCAGTGACAGATTGTGGCTGATCGAACTGACATCGTTGAACCCTGCGAATTCTCCCACGGGAATGTAGAGAAAATCGTAGGAAATACCTACGCCCGCCCCATCGGAAATCCGGAATTCGTAGCCGGCGCCGGTGCTCCAGGACCAGGCGGTTTCGTTGAAAATCACATCGTTGATCGGCAAAGCGGCTTTGGCATAGAAATCAAGGGTGCCGCGTCCCACACCGCCCTTGACCCAGAAACCCTCGCCCAAGGGAAAGAAATAACCCTCCAGCATGAAGGCATAGGCCTTGGAGGATGTAGGCGTGAACGTGTAGTAGTCCCGTCTCCAGCCGGTAAACCCTATCGAGGCAATGAAATAATCACTGGAGGCCCATCCCACGCGGAAAGCGCCGGTGAAGGAGCCAATGTTTCCAGTTTCCCTGGGAGCTCCACCCTCTTTGGTGTATTCGATCGAATTCCAGCCGTAACCCAGGGTTAGGCCGATCACGGTACCGTCGCGGTCATGGCCTCCCAGATCCAGAGCCGAAGCGGATGAGGCCACAATCAAAAGCAGGGCCGTGACAATAATGGCTGTGCGTGCTTGAAAACGGGACATGGGAAATGACTCCTGGGTCGGGATTTGGGGGCCAATGGGCGCCAGATTTATCAAGGAGGAATTTAAGGGACTTTCCCCGGTTAGTCCACCCGTGAATTGGGCCCGGGCAGGGGTTGAGAATTTTGGATAAACAATTTCACTTCGATTGTCGATTTTTCAGGCGTCATCGGCCCTCAACGGCTATATTTTTCCCACCAATCCACTGTACTAATAGGACGGGGTTGGGAGATGAGGCGGACACCCCCGGCCCGCATCCCCATCCCGGCAACCTCTGGGTGGTCCTCGTGAACGGTTTCTTTAAAAATCCTGTCATTAAATTCCTCTCTTCCCTGAAGCTCAGCGCGGGGATGTTGGCCATCGTGGCCATAGCCAGCGCCAAGGCGACCTTCATCGAGACTGATTACGGGCGGGACGCGGCCTACGACCTGGTTTACGCGGCGCGCTGGTTCGAGGCGCTGCTGGCAATGGTGGTCATCAGCCTGACCCTGCTGTTCTTCAGACGGTGGCCCTACAAACCGAAGGGTTACGGGTTCATGCTGGTCCACATCTCCATCGTGGTCATCCTGATCAGTTCCGGGATTACCCGTTACATGGGTTTCGAAGGCGTGATGCCCATCCGCGAAGGCCAGTCCAGCAATTATTATTATTCCGACAAGTCGCACATACAGGCTTCTCTCGGTGAAGAAACCGATTCCTACCCGGTGCGTTTGTGGAAGTACGGCGAAAACAACAAGTGGGGGAACGTCACCCTCGGCGGAGTCCATTACAAACTGGGCGTGACCGAGTACTGGCCCCGCTTCGAGGAGAGCTACCAGCCGGGTCCCGGGGGCATACCCGCCCTGCAGTACGGGGATTCGCACAATGGGGAAATCATCACCCATACGTTGCTCAGGGGAAGCGAAGGCCACATGGGACCTTTCGAAGCCCGCTATCTTGAAGGCGGATTCAGCGAAACGATGAGCGACTCGCCTTATGGTGATCTTCGCCTGCACATCAATGGGACCAGCTGCACTATTGCCGTCGATCCTGATACCGACGTCGCCCAGGAATGCAACGGCTTCAAGTTTCGGGTCACGGAATTCCAGACCGACTTCAAGGTCGGTGGCCCTTCAAACGCGAATGGGCCGCTGGTCAACCCCATGATCCGGATTGAAATCACCAGCCCTGACGGCGCCACCGGCGAACGGATCCTGTTCGCCCTGCATCCCGACTTTTCCATGGATCACGGCGGCGGCGAAGCTGAATTCGCCGATCTGGATATCCTTTACCAGATAAATCGCGGAATCGAATTCGCGACCGGTGGCGAAACGGGGCTTCAGGGCCGGGCCACCTTTGCCATCCAGACCTTGGACATGAATTCCCAGGATGTGGGTTCCCATGCGGCGGGTGAGATTTTCGATGTCCACGAAGAGATTGTATACGCTTCACCGGAGGACAACATGTCCTTCATCCCGGTGGGTATCTACGACTCGGTAGTCCTGGCCCCTGCGCTGAGTGAAAATCCGAACGCCGGCCCCGCGGCGCGGGTGGTTATCCGTGACGAGTCCGGGAACGAGGCCGATGCCATCTGCCGCGAACACGCCCGTCCCCAAAGCGTGACGCTGAACGGCCAGACCATCCAGCTGGCCTACGCGCCTGTGTTCGCGGACCTGCCCTACAGCCTGCGTCTCGACGATTTCGTACTGCAGACCTACCCGGGCAGCGACAACCCGGCAACCTACGAAAGCTGGGTCACCCTGATCGACCCGGAAAAGGGCATCGAGGGGGAGAAGGTGCATATCTACATGAACAGTCCGCTGGACCACCGGGGAACCAAACATTTCCAGAGTTCCTACGACCCCGATTTAAAAGGCACCGTGCTGACGGTGAACCATGATCCCGGCAAGATGCCCACCTACTTCGGCTACACGCTGATCTCCCTGGGTTTCCTGCTGATCATGCTCAAGGGCCTGATCTTCCCTTCGAAGAGCAAGTCCTCCCAAAAGAAAGCCGCCACTGTTAAGGCGGCGGCGTTGGCCCTGATTGTCGCCGCGGGTACCGCCGCCGGTGCTCTGGCCCAGGGTCACAGCGCGGACGACGGCCACAACCACGCGCCTCCGTCCGGTTTTGTCGAGCTGTCCAATCCGGCCCGCGAACTCGCGTCCCGCATGACCATCCAGGATTATCGCGGCCGCATGAAACCCTTCGATACCCTGGCTCGCGAAATGGTGATGAAAATCGCCAAACGGTCCACGTTCGAAGGACGGCATCCGGTGGATCAGTACATCAGCTGGTCGATGAATCCCTACTTCTGGGTGGACAAGCCGATTATCGGCGTGCGCTACCCCGGCCTGAAGGATCTGCTGGGCGTGGATCATTCGGTCAAACACGTTTCCTACAACAGCCTGCTCACCTCCGAGGGCAATTACCGCATCGGCGAGCAGGTCTCCGAAGCACATCGGACTCCCGATCGCGACCGGACCAAAACTCAGCGCAAGCTCATCTCCTTCGATGAGCGTTTCCAGCTGCTGAACATGACCTTCCGGGGCTACAACCTGAAGATGTACCCCGTGCCCGGGGACGAAAATCATACCTGGCTGGCCTTCAGTGAAGTGACTGCCAAGCTGAACTCCGAACAACAGGAAGCCTACCGCGCGGCCTTTACCACCCTGAGCACGGGTGTCGAAAGCGGCAACAACGGCATGATCGTGGATGGTCTGAAAAAAACAAAAGCCCTGCAGGTCCAGTACGGGGCGGAAGTCATTCCCTCCAAGTCGGTCACCGACGCGGAACTGCTCTACAACAAGAGCCACATCTTTTCCTGGATGATGATTCCGCTCCTGGGAACCTTCATGGTCCTGCTGCCGGTCTATCTGTGGAACCTGTTCCGCAACCGCAACGCGAGGATCAGTTTCCGGAATCCTTTCTACACTCTGGGCGTGGCGATGTACGCGTTTGCCATCGGCGGCATGATCCTGGGTTACACCATCCGCTGGATCGCGTCTGAGCGTATCCCCATCAGTAACGGTCACGAATCGCTGCTGTTCATCAGCCTTTCGGTGGCCGTGGCCGGATTGATTTTCGAACTGGTCTACCGGATGGGCGCGCCGGGCGCTCTGGGCGGACTGTTGACCACCATCGTGCTGGGCGTTTCCATGCTGTCCACCTTCGATCCCGCCATCGGCCCCCTGGTGCCGGTGCTGGTGTCGTACTGGTTGAACATTCATGTGACGATCATCACGTCGAGCTACGGTTTCCTCGGGCTGTCCGCGCTGATCGGGATGTTGACCCTGTTCCTGCTCATGGCCAAGGGCCAGGGCCGGGACGACCTCAAGGAAGCCATCGCCACCCTGGACAGCGCCAACAAGCACATCCTGATCACGGGCCTGGGCCTGCTGACCGTCGGCACCCTGCTGGGCGGCGTATGGGCCAACGAGTCCTGGGGCCGGTACTGGGGCTGGGACGCCAAGGAAACCTGGTCGCTGATCACGATCCTGGTCTACGCCGTGGTGCTGCACTTCCGCTGGATCCCGCAGATGCGTTCGATCTGGCTGAACGCCGCGGGCAGCCTGGCGGCCATCGCCTCGGTGGTGATGACCTACTTCGGGGTGAACTACTTCCTTTCCGGACTTCACAGCTACGCTTCAGGCGATGCCGCGCAGGTACCGGACTGGGTGTTCATCGGGTCAGGCTTGGCTTTGGCGCTGATCATTGTATCCGGTCTTGTTAGCCGGTCGAAGAAATGGGAGGCCGGGGCCTAAGGGCATCCTCAGTTCCTTTTAAACAAAAGATCCGGGATGTCCTCACGCCTTCGGCGCTGCGGATTACCCGGATCTTTTGTTTAAAAGGACCTGAGGATACACTCATACTCCGGCCAGCCTCCTTTTACCTCGGCTAACAAGAATGCAGTGCCCCCGGGGCACTATTTCGCAGGCTCTGATCAGTTACACTCTGACTGTTCGCCTCCACAAGGCCGGACATCTGCTCGGTATCGAAATCCTCGACCACATCATCGTGGCGAAGATTGCCTGTGTGTCACTCCGGGAACACGGCACATTCAACCAATAACCGGTCTAGCAATAAGGTGCACTTGTTCTTGTTGCAAAAAACAGCCGCCCACACGAAACGGTGGGCGGCTTACTTTTTCAATATGCTCGCGGTGATGCGCAATAAGCTGATCCTGCGTGCAAATGGGGACTACTCTTTACATTCAGCTATCGAAATAGTAGGATGTTTTTGAGCGGGAGTTAATTCCTCGCTCCAACTTTGATTTCACCTAAATATTTGGAGGGTTCTTCTATGAAAAAGCTCATCTCAACAATTGCTTTTGTCGTGGTGCTCTGCGGAATTCTTTCCGTTTTTCCTGCCTCGCAGAGTCAGGCCATTTAAGTCGGCGGGCCCTGTGACACAGCCCTGGATGATTATGGTGGACAAAACGAGAAGTGGAATCGTATGTGCGCGGAGTACGCAATAGCAATTGGTGATTGTATTGAGGCCGGTGATTGCGATCATTACGGGCCCTGATCCCTCCTGATATTAAGGGGCGGGGAGCCGCCCCTGTTTTTTTTTGGAGTTAAGAAATATGAGGAAGTCCGAACAACTGGGACTCGGTTCCTTGCTGCTTTATAACATCGTTGTTTTTGCGTGGTTTGTTTCTCCCTGCGGCGCAACTGATATACCTATAAAAAGATTCCAGATGGATGAAGTGTGGAAAATTGATGACGAAGAGGATGGTTTCCTATTCGGAGAAATCGAAGATTTACTCATTGATAAAGATGGCACTGTTTTTGTACTCGACAGCCAATTAGCTAATGTGAAGGTATTTTCCGCTGAGGGCCAATATCTTCGGACTATAGGCAGGGAGGGCGATGGCCCTGGCGAGGTCCGCGCTCCGGGTGATCTCGTTTTTATGCCAGATGGAAGCCTCGGCCTTGTTTCTAAATTGAATTGGAAAATTGCGAAAATCGACAAAGAGACAGGAGATGTGAGGGGTGATGTGCGTGCCCTGGGGCTTGATGGTAACCTGACCTCGCTCCACCAGGTCAGGGGCTCATGGCGTAGCGGGGGATCCAACAATTTTACCGCTCTAGTTACGGAAAGCACGGGTCAGTTTTGGCACTGGAGAATGTATTTGGCATTGTATTGGGACAAAAATGATGGGCAAAACATCTTCCCTGAAAAGATTCTGTGTGATGTTGGAGAAGCTCAGGGCTCGGATATAGAAGAAGAAGAATTTTTTTCAATTTGGGACCCGTGGGCAATAGATTCGTTCGGCAGGACTGTTATTGCACCATATTGGGGTAGCTATACTCTCCGGTACTATGACGTTCATGGTGAGTTGGTTACCCAGGTTGAACTGCCCTATCTCCAAAGAGATAGATCGGATAAAGAAAAGAAGCGTCTGCTTGAAAAAGTTTGGGGTGGAACAAGCCCGGAAAAGTTTGGGGTGGACCTTATTATAAGCAAAACCGAGGCCGTTGTGCGCCGGATTCATCCCCGGCCCAATGGCCGTCTTTGGATTCAAACGGGCAACAGCGCGTACAATGTTGGGGACGGTGTATTTCGGGTTTATGATGTTGTTGGCCCTGACGGTGACCTTGAATTCAAGGCGGAAATTCATGGTCATGCTGATGACCTCGTTGACAAAGTATATTTTGGTCCTGGTGATTTGATTGTGATTGTACACGGTGCAGAGCGATATGTTCAAAACCACCGGGGCTTGAAAAAGAACGCCACAGAATATGACCTTCTAATCGCTGGGTACCGTCTTCGGGAGATCGCTGATGACTAAGAAGACTTCGCCCCATTATAGTGCCCTAATGTTTTCTGCTTTGATTGGTGTTCTGGCAACGGTGGGGTGCGCCCACGTAGAGGCCAACTATCCCAAAAACGAAGGCCCCAAAAAATGGGCTAGCAATTTTGAGGGTCCGCAATGTGACTTTAAGGGCTTGGTTTTCAAGGTAAGAGAAAAGTCCGATACGCTTGAAGTCCGCAATATGATAGATTCCTTGCGCAAAAAGATGGCAGAAGGGGCCGGTCAAGCCCAAACCGACGCTACGTTTGAGCAAGCACAAAAGGGCTACGAACTTACTGTTGCTATGCGGGAAGACAGAAGTCATGTTTTCTATCGGGGCAGTTTGACTCTCACGGAGAAAATGGAAGTAGTCCTGCAACCTGGATGTCTTCTGCTCACCATTCAGACAGAAAACGGAATTGAAACCATCCGGGATTCCGGGATTCTGTTTCCTAAGCACCGCAATAGAAACGATTTTCAGGATTCCGGAATCGGGACGGTTTCCATTGATTTGGGATATAACCGTCTGCTTCCCGGGGATGAGAACCGACTTCAAATTCGGTCGCGGCTCTTTGGGAAAATTTTAAGCGTTGCCGTTGATTCAGAAAAACTGACCGTGAAGAAGAAAATGGCTGCGGTGGCGGATTCGACCAAATAGCCTTTTGGGGGTAGTCCATAATTAACCTTAAGGAGGAGTCAATTAGCAGCCCGCGATTTCCTGCAGAGTCTCCCAGGCAGTCACTACATGCTCGCGTTCGGTGGCTCGCTGGCCCACCGCCAACCTGATCGTGAAGATATCGTCCAGCTTGGTGTGGGTCAGGTAGATTGTTCCGTCGGCATTCACGCGGTCGACCAGTGCGGCGTTGGCAACGTTCAGGGCTTCTTCATCCATCCCACCGGGGTTCCAGCGAAAACAAACCGTGTTCACCGGCACGGGAGCCAATCGTTCCCAGTCACCAGCGGCGTCGATCCACCCCGCGAACTCATTTGCAAAAGCGATGTGCCCGGCGATGATTTCCCGCAGGCGCACTGCTCCGTAACTGCGCAAAACAAACCACAGCTTCAACGCGCGGAAACGGCGGCCCAGCGGGATACCCCAGTCCATGTAGTTGTTCACTTCGCGGTCACGGCCGGTTTTCAGGTATTCGGGATGGATGGACATGGTGCGTTCGAGATGCTCGGGGTCGCGCACGAAATAGGCCGAACAGTCAAAGTTCGTCAGAAGCCATTTGTGGGGATTGAAGACCAGGGAGTCGGCGTGTTCGACACCGTCGAGGATCCAGCGCATTTCAGGGAGGATGGCTGCCGACCCCGCCAGTGCGGCATCCACGTGAAGCCAAAGGCCGTGTTTTTTTGCTACGGGTCCGATGGTCGCCAAAGGGTCGATGGCCGTGCATCCGGTGGTTCCGACGGTGGCCACGACGCAGCAGGGGATCAAGCCGTCGGCCAGGTCGGTGGTGATCTTCGCTTCAAGATCGGCGGGGTCCATGGCCCGGTTCTCATCAATCTCCACCTGAACCACATTTTCCGCCCCGAAACCCGCGATTTTGGCGCCTTTCAACACGGAGGAATGCGCTTCGCGCGAGGCGTAGATTCGCAAAGGTCCGGCGCCGGCAAGTCCCGCGGGTCCCGCCGCGTTGACCGCGAAGGCGGTGGCTTTTTCCCGCGCGCAAACCAGCGCGCCCATCGTTGCCGTCGAAGCGGTGTCCTGGATCACGCCGTGGAACCCCGAAGGCAAGCCGATCATCTCACCCAGCCAGTCCATGACTTTTTCTTCCAGCTCGGTCGCCGCGGGACTGGTTTGCCACAACATGGAATTGACGCCCAGGCCGGCCGAAAGCATCTCGCCGAGGATGGAGGGAGCGCTGTTGTTGGCCGGAAAGTAGGCGAAAAAACGGGGATGGTTCCAGTGGGTCACGCCGGGCAGGATGTCGCGCCGGAAATCCTCGAGGATGGTTTCCATGGGCTCGCCGTTCTCGGGGGCGGAGTCGGGAATCAAGGCTTTTATCTCGCCCGGTTTGCTGCGCGACATCACCGGATAGCGGTCGGCGTTATCGAGATAGTCGGCGATCCAATCGATGACATCGTGTCCGTGGCGGCGGAATTCTTCGCTGTTCATGGGGCTCCCGGGGTTTGGATTTCAGGAATCCGGACTGGGTAAGCCTCACTCCAGGGCCTGTTATTGTCAACCTTCCCCACGGGTGGGAGGACAAAACCTGTTGTTGACCCACTGGTTTTTCAGTGACCGGACGGCACCAGTGGGTTAGCCTGCCGAATCTGAATACCGGGAACAATATTGGAAGATCAACACCAAGGTAGATACCGGAGGAGTCCTTTTCATGGTCCGTCGCCTTCGCCGAATCCTGCTGATCCTGCTGGCATCCTTGCTGGGGTTGGTCCTGACGGTTTTCCTTGTCGGAAGTTTGGTTCTGCGGGGAAGCCGTCCTCGCCTCGAAGGTGATCTCGAACTTAAGGGACTTCTCCATCGGGTGACCGTGACCCGCGACACCCTGGGTGTGCCCGACATCCAGGCGGAAGATCGCCGGGACGCGGCTCGCGCCCTGGGTTTTCTCCACGCGCAGGACCGGTTTTTTCAGATGGACCTGCAGCGCCGCAACGCCGCCGGTGAACTGGCCGCCCTGATGGGACCGGCTCTTCTGAGTACGGACCGTGATACGCGCCGCCACCGTTTTCGGATGCGCGCCGAGCAGGTTGTCGCCGCAACCACCGGCATCGACCTGGAAATCCTGAATGCTTATTCCGCGGGGGTGAATTCCGGTCTGGAGGATCTGAAGGCTCGTCCCTTCGAGTATCTGATCCTGCGCAAAAAACCGGAACCATGGCGTCCGTCCGACACGGTTCTGACCCTGCAGTCCATGTACCTGGACCTGAGCCTGTCCACCGCCTATACCGAAGAAGTGTACGCAAACGTTCGTGACAATCTGCCGTCTGCCCTGGCCGAGTTCCTGTTGCCCTGGGGAAACCGCTGGGAGGCGCCCGTCCAGACCGAGCCGGTGCCGGGGGTTCAAATTCCCGACGCGACGGCCTGCAATGTTCGCGACTGGTCCTACGAAGGCCGCACTTACGATGAAATCAGGACTGAAAATCAGACACCTCCCCGGCAGGACACCGCCGGCAGCAACAACTGGGCGGTGGCCGGAGCATTGACCGGACATGGCGGCGCCCTGCTGGCCAATGACATGCATCTGGGACACGGTTTGCCCAATATCTGGTACCGGGCTCGCATGACCTGGCCCGAGGGCGAGGGCTTTCGCGCGGTGGTGGGAGTGACCCTGCCGGGTACGCCGGCCCTGGTTGTCGGCAGCAACGGCGAGGTGGCCTGGGGTTTCACCAACAGCTATGGCGATTGGGCCGACCTGGTCATCCTTGAATTCGATCCTGAAGACCCCGCGCGCTACCGTACCCCCGAGGGTTGGAAAAAAATCACGCGCGTGGCCGAGGTCATCAAGGTGTCCGGCGCCTCTGATGACACGTTGTGGGTGGAAGAAACCATCTGGGGACCGATATGGACAACCGACACCAAGGGACGTCGTCTGGCCCTGCGTTGGACCGGGCATGACATCGAGGCGGTGAACCTGAACCTCAGGCATCTGGAAAAAGCGAAGGATGTCGACGGGGCGCTGGCCATGGCTGCCACTTTGGGAATTCCCAACCAGAACCTGGTTTGCGCCGACTCCCGGGGCCGCATTGCCTGGACCATCGTGGGGGCCATTCCCCGGCGGGTGGGATGGGATGGACGGTTGCCTGTATCGTGGGCCGATGGGACCCATCGCTGGGACGGTTATCTCGAACCAGCCGCCCAGCCACGGGTGGTCGATCCGGCCGAGGGGCGTCTTTGGTCGGCCAACAACAGGGTGAGCGCCGGCAAAAACCTGGCGTTGATCGGAGACGGTGGATATGGCCTGGGTGCCCGCGCCCGCCAGATCCGGGATGACCTGCGGGCTTTGAACCACCCCTTGGAAAAAGACATGCTGGCGGTTCAGCTGGATGACCGGGCCCGCTTCATGGGGGAGTGGCGCGATCTGGTGCTGGCGGTGATGGAGCAGTATCCGCCCGCTCCCGGTTCACCCTCGGCGGACTTTTTGCAGGTTGTAAGGGACGACTGGTCCGGCCGCGCGGATACCGGGTCGGTTGCCTACCGCCTCGTGCGCAATTTCACCTACCGGTGTATCGATGGAGTGTACGATCTGCTTACGAGCCGTTGTGTGGCGGCCGATCGGAATTTTCGGACCTCCTGGTTACCGTATCGTCACGCGGTGACCTGGGAGGTGTTGGCGGCGCGGCCGGAACATCTGTTGCCGCCTTGGAGTGATGATTGGGACGATTTTGTCCTGAAGGCGGTGGAACGAACCATGGAACCGACCATCGGCGAGGACCGGGAGCTATCAGACTACACCTGGGGTAACCACAATACGGTTGTCGTCGCCCATCCCTTTACACAATTGGTACCGTGGCTTTCGCGTTGGTTGGCCGCGCCTCCGCAAGCCCAGCCGGGCGACTCGTTCATGCCGCGGGTGCAGCACCGCCGCAGTGGGGCGAGTGAGCGGATGGTGGTTTCGCCGGGACGTGAGAAAGATGGCATCCTGCATATGCCGGGAGGACAGAGCGGGCATCCACTATCACCGTTTTTCCTGACCGGCCACCGGGATTGGGTGACCGGCCAGGCTACGCCTCTGTTACCGGGGCCTGCGGAGTTCCGGCTGGAACTGACGCCCTGACCGGGAAAAATCAGGGCCCGGCAAGCGAACGGCGGCCTCGCTTGCGTAGACAGGGCGGTCTGGTATTCGCCGCGTCGATACTCAGCCGAGCCTGCAACCCGAGCTGGCAGGCGAGATGGTGGGGCCTTTCGGGCAGGTTCCATATATCCCTGCTCTCATGAATTTGTTCCTCAACCGGCATCACACGCCAAATCAAAGTTATAATCAGGACCGAAATCAGGAATCCGGTGACCGCACCAAAAAAGCCCACCGCAATTACTTCTCTTTCAAGTGCTTGCCAAACCCCGGACCAGTGCCCGCCCGGCATTGTTCACTATTTGCGTCCGCCTCCCTGGCCATTGACAGGATTTTCCCTGCGGACCGCCAGTTGCGGGCGGTCAAAGTTACACCGAGCGATTTTTCTACATTTGCCGCAAGTTTTGACCGTCCAGTACCGTTGGGCGCATGGAGGTAGAAAACCGTATCGATGAGCTTGAATCTTTCGCTCTCTGATTTGAGAGACTCCAGCCTCTTTAGATCTGGATTGACCGGAGATGATTCCAGGAAAAAAAGATGAAGTGATTTTGGATCGCTTTCGCCTTCTGGAAATGGGTTGGAGGCAATTGCATCGTGTAGTTCCTGAACAGAAAGGACCAACACCTGGGGAGTGAGCTCATGACTTTTGAAAATGGCGGTTCCAATGTCGTGCGAAAGTTTCGGTGTTTTGGTGGCTTTGCACTGAAAAACGACATTTCCGCTTTGTATGTAGGTCTGAACATTTTTCAGTCCTAAGTCCTCAAAAACGACCTTGAGTTCTTTCATGGGCAAGATATTTTTCCCACCCACATTTATGCCTCTCAAGAGGGCAACAAACGTACTCATTTAATTTTTACAACCCGCTTCGAACGACTGATGGCCCACAAAATGTCAGCGATACCCAACACATTGGTGATGGCGACGTACCTGACCGCTACGTCGATGCCCAGTAAGCCGCAGGCCACCGGAAGGGACAGTAGGTAAAACGGAACACCACGTGTCTTTGGAAACGATGCAAAGCGACGTGCCGCCCAATCTATGGCGAACGCCAAGATCAACGCGACGACCATCACCCATATAATTGCGCGAAATTCACCCACGGCTTCCCCCTGAAATTCAGTCCCTATATTTGGCACTTCAACGATTCAGTCTACGACAACCAGACTCACACATCAGACTATACAGCAATTGAACCGGAAAATACATTTGTGGCAGCCTAGGGCAAATTTGACTTTGGCCGCCCGGTGAAGGAAAATCAATTGTCCAGTAACGCATCGGGTTTGGGGAGGGATTGCAGATCCTTTATCCCACCAACCGGAAAGCAGCCATGAATCGCAGGACAGGGATTGGGAAAACGAATCGGTTGGCACCTGCCCTGTGGCTGCTCCTTTTGTTTCTGATCACCCCTACTTTGTCAAACAGCGCCGAGTACACCGTGTCCGGCGACTGGCGCATGATCGAGGATTACTTTCTGCCCCTGCCACCGGGTGCGGTCGAGGCCGCCATCGAGATGACCATCACCGCGGACAGGCCCATCGACCTGGTGGGAACCGATCCCGCCTTCGTGCGCGAAAACGCCTTCACCTTTACGACCGTCTTTCCCTGGAACTGGACCGCGCCCCGAACCCCGGGATTTGTCGATGACCTGGGGGACACCACCTACATCCTCGTCGTTCCGCATACACCCCGCCCCTATACACCCGAAGACCACGGCATCCCTGTCATTAGCATCACCACCGACCCAACAGGTCTTTGGGATCCCGAAATGGGCATCTACGTCACCGGCAACTACATCAACTTCGACCAGCGCGGAGGCGCCTGGGAGCGCGTGGCCACCTTCCAATATTTTGAACCCGGTCAGGGTCTGGTGGTGGATGAGCCGGTCGGCCTGCGTATCCATGGAGGGTTCAGCCGGTATTATCACCAAAAGGGTTTGCGGATCTACTTCGATGATTACGGGCTTGCCGATCAGGTGGAATACAAATTTTTCCCCACCGGGCCGGCCACCTTTCGCCGCCTGATCTGCCGTGCCAACCGCTTCGACAGCGTGGCCATCAACACAAACATTGCCGAAGGGATGATGGGCGACCTGGGCCACGCCTACAGTCGCCACCGCTTTGCCGCCGTGTACCTGAACGAGGAGTACTGGGGCGCCTACAACCTGCGCGAACGCCTGGACGACGAGTTTTTCGAACACAACTGGAGCCTGGCGCAAAAGGGCGACTGGAATTTCATCAAGGACGGCGACGAGGAAGAAGGCAGCGCCGACGGTTGGTGGACCTTC
>Ga0164313_10002574_pt1 | contig 16217 bp, 11 predicted proteins | sample GuaBasSedimGuay4_FD_113735 | JGI IMG/M metagenome (GOLD analysis project Ga0164313, IMG submission 113735) | Subseafloor sediment microbial communities from Guaymas Basin, Gulf of California, Mexico - Guay4, Core 4569-4, 0-3 cm | ecosystem: Environmental > Aquatic > Marine > Hydrothermal vents... | reverse complement strand
TCGATGACATCGGGATACAGCGTTCCTTGCACGAGGTAATGGGCGTTATCGATATCGGCGGCTACCTCCTCGAATGTTCGGATGAACAACTCGCCGATGATCTTGCGCTTCTCCTCAGGATCGGTCACTCCAGCGAGTGCGCCGAGGAAGCGTTCTTCAGCCTTGATGTGTATCAGGTTCATATTGAAGTGGTCGCGGAAGGTGTCTTCGACCTGCTCGCTCTCGCCAAGGCGCATCAGTCCATGGTCCACGTATACACAGACGAGCTGATCCCCGATCGCCTTGTGCACCAGTGCGGCGGCGACGGAGGAGTCCACTCCCCCGCTAAGTCCACAGATGGCTACACCGTTGCCAACGGCCTCTCGAATCGCGTCGACGGATTGCTCGATAATCCCTGCGTGGGTCCACGTCGTCCTGGCGTCGCACACCCTTGTGAGAAAGTACTCGATCACCTCTTGACCATATTCGGTGTGTTTCACCTCTGGATGGAACTGCACACCGTATAGCTTGCGGTCTCGATCCTCCATCGCTGCAACGGGTGCGTCGGGAGTGCTTGCCGTAACAACGAACCCATCGGGGGGCACAGAAACTGCGTCGTTGTGACTCACCCACACCTGCTGGTCCGTCGGCTGCCCGGAGAACAAGCCGGACGTTTCGCTCACCGTCAATCCGGCTGGGCCAAATTCCGAAGTCCCCGTTGATGCAACGGTCCCGCCGAGCGACTGTGCGAGAATCTGATGGCCGTAGCAGATGCCAAGCACCGGAATCCCAAGCGAGAAGATCTCTTCGTCGACGCCGTAGGCACCTTTGGCGTGTACGGATGCGGGTCCCCCAGACAAGATGATTCCAATCGGGGCTTTTGCGCGCACCTCATCGGCCGTGATACTCCTGGGCACGATCTCGGAGAACACTCGTGACTCGCGGACGCGCCGTGCGATCAGCTGTGCGTACTGAGCTCCAAAGTCGACGACAAGAACATGGTCGAAATCACCGTGGGACGCTTGGCCAATGGCGGACGATCCCGCCATCAGCCCATACCCACTCCCTGGGAGCGCTGTAACTGTTTACCTTCGGTCTGGAGTGCCGGTGCAACCATGACCTCGGCCTTCTGGAACTCCTTGACCGTGGCGTACCCGGTGGTCGCCATCGACCCTCGCAGCCCACCAAAAAGGTTCATGCGGCCGTCATTCTCATGAGCTGGGCCGAGGAGGATCTCCTCGATGGAGCCGAGAACACCGGTCCTGACCCTGGAGCCTCTCGGAAGGGTCGGATGAAATGTTGCCATGCCCCAGTGGTAGCCGCCCGAAGGCGACTCGGCTGCGGCGGCGATCGGAGAGCCGAGCATCACAGCGTCAGCACCGCACGCGATCGCCTTCGAGACATCGCCTCCAGTGCGCATGCCACCGTCTGCGATGACATGGACATACCGACCTGTCTCTTCGAGGTAGGACGTTCGTGCGCCGGCAGCGTCCGCTATCGCTGTTGCTTGTGGGACTCCGATCCCCAGGACTCCTCGCGTTGTGCACGCAGCACCAGGGCCCACGCCGACAAGCACACCAACCGCTCCGGTGCGCATCAGGTGCAGTGCACCGGCGTACGACGCACAACCACCCACTATCACAGGCAACTCGACCTCACGGATGAACTTGAACAGGTCGAGAGGTTCGACTCTCGACGATACGTGCTCGGCCGATACGACCGTTCCCTGGATGACAAGGATGTCGAGGCCGCCAGCTTTGGCATAGTCGATGTACTCGGTGACGTTCTGGGGCGTCAGGCTCGCACATGCAATGACACCGCCGTCCTTGATCTCCCTGACCCGCTGTGTGATCAATTCGGGGTTGACCGGAGCCGCGTAGAGTTCCTGCATCCGACGCGTGGCGTCCTGTGGATCGAGCGCCGCTATCTCCTCGTACACGGGAATCGGGTCCTCGTACCGTGTCCAGAGACCCTCGAGGTTGAGACAGGCGAGGCCACCAAGACGACCGATCTCGATCGCCGTCTGCGGAGTTACTCCAGAATCCATGCCGGATGCCATCATCGGGAGATCAAACGTGAACGCGTCGATCTCCCAACTCAGATCGACATCCTCGGGGTCTCTCGTTCTGCGTGACGGGACGATCGCAATGTCATCGAAACCCCACGCACGACGACCAGACTTTGCTCTACCGATCTCGACTTCCACGAGAACCCTCCGCATGTGTTGACGCCAGCAAGGGGGAGAGTAGCCGGTCTCCCGATCGACGAGTCACCGTGTTCCCATCTCATGCGGAGCGGAGTCCGCCCGGCCCTGGACTGACTCCCCGACCAGAGGAATTCTCGGGATCCTTCTCCCTCACACTCCCAGGGGAATCGCTACGGCATCAACGGGTTCCGCGCCCTCGATCGGCTCTGTGAACCGTATGCCATCGTCGAGGTCGAGACCGAGCGCTGCCTCTGTCGCCTCGGTGAATAGCGCATAGGCCGGTGAGCCAACCTGGCTAACGGCGGTGTTCTTCAGAAGCCTGTGAGCGATGGTGATGTCGGGCCCCATCACGTCCACGTGAGTGCCTATGGATTGCACGATGTAGCTCCCATGATGGACAACGAACTTCAGATCCAGAGTCTTCTTGATCTCACAGGCATTACAGGAGCAGGTCCACGTCAACCCGGCTTCGTCCATTCGGCTCACGAACTCGCCGTAGCAGTCAGTTATACAGGTGATGAGATCGGGACCTTCCGGGATCGCACCATCCTCACCTACAGCGAACACAGCATCGCCTTCGAACTTGACGAGCGTGAAGGGAGGGTCGACCCCCTCAGCGATACCACCGAGGAGTGTGGACAACAGTCCGTAGGCATAGGGAATCTGACCATCGGCGAATGCGTCGTTGGCGTGTTCCTGCTTCACGTCCTCCAGGAACACGGTGTATCCGGAGATGTCGGCAAGCAGGATGGTTCCGGTGTATTTCCCTGGCATCAGATTCTTGATAATCGCACCCCCATGTGCATCTGGAGGCTACCAGCACCGCTACAAGACTCCGCACGCCCGAAGTTGCGTGTCAGCGAGGCGAGACCACGAAGTCGTTACATGTTGAGCAGTGTCCTCACGATACGCGACACACGCTCAGCAGTGGCGGCGTCGATCGAGCCGAGCCTGTGGATCAGCCGTCGCTTGTTGACGGAACGGAGAAGCTCACATTGCACATAACTCGTTGTATCGAGGCCTGTGCCCGCTCCAGGTTCGAGTTCGACATGAAGCGAAAGGCCTCGAAAGGTGGTGGTCACAGGTGCGACGATCACCGATGGGAACCCTGGTCCGAACATCTCAGGTGGTCCAAGCACCAGCGCTGGCCGGTGCTCTGCTGGTTCTCCTGGGTAGGGCTGTCCGAAGTCAACGAGCCACAGGTCGTCAACCGATGCCATCGGATACCGCAGTTGATTCAGCGTCAGTCAGGTACGCGTTCCATGCTGCTTCGTCAGATCGGAGCTCATCGAACTCGGCCTTCACTCGGTGAGCGAAGCGTTGCCGCCGAAGTGCCTCGGCAGCATCGCGAACCGTGCTGACCAGCGAGTCGCCCGCCTCCTCGCTCAAGTGCACAAGTTGTGCGTGGGTCTCCATATCGACACGGATAGTTGTCGTAGCCATGCCAACAGTCTACATTATGTAGACACCGACGTCTACAGGTGCGATGACGTCGGCCCGTACCCAAGTAACCGCTGACTCTGGCGTCACCACGGCCAATATGTTGGCGTACGTGACGCTAGAACCGGTAGTCCACCGTCCTTGCTGGTTGGTTAGTGGGGCACGATGATGCTGCCACCAATAATCGGTGTGGCGTTATCGGGCGCGTCGCGATCCATCGACAGGGAAGGAATCACGTTTCTCTTCTTGTCGTGCATCTCAAGCCACACGCGGTCCTCGTCACCGCGTTGACCAAGATCTTCGACGTACACAACGAATTCGTGGTTTCCAATGGCGTCTTCCCAGCCAGGCTCCAGGTAGGTTGCCTTGCCAGAGAACGATGCCCAACCAAAACCGTCAGCTTCGCCAATCGCGAGTCCGTAGAGCGCGTTGCTCTTCACCCGATACTTCGACCCGTCGTCCATGTGCCGAATCAGAAGGAAGTTGCCTGAGACCTTGCCGGATCTCGTGTACTTCATCGTGTACCCGAAGTTCGTCTTGTCATCGGTACTCGGCCAGTAGAACCAGCCTCCACCCGTGGTGAATCCAAGAGACGGGTCATACACGACGAGAACATTCTCATTGGACCCTTCGTAGTACCCGCCGTCAATGGTGACCTCGACCGTGTAGGTGTTGACAGGTACATCATCGAAGGTGCACGTCACAGATAGGCCAGCGTCATAGCCGCTGCCTGTTACCGAACCGGCGATACAACTTGCGTTGCTCGGAGTTCCCGGACCGATCGGGACGAGCCTCATGAAGGCCACCGCCATGTCGATGGCTCCGGGCGCGGGTGAGCCGATCGCCTGATCAGGCACGGTTTCGGTGACATCAACGGTCAGCGAGAAGGGTCCTGAGTTGCCGCCGGAACCAGCCACCTCGATCGCGACAGGATTCGAGTCATCGAATGTTACGGAAGCGTCCTCAGCAACGAGCGTGAACGACGAAGCGGTCGAGATCGGGGCGTATTCGGTATCTCCGGCGAAATTGGCTGTCACCGTGAGCGAGCCGGACGCCTGCGTAAGGACCAATGTTGTCTGCGCCTGTCCTCCGGCATCCGTCGTTGCCGATGTCGACTGTGTTCCGATGGTGAAATCGACGGTCTTGCCAGCCAGTGGTGCACCGCTGTCGTTGGTGAGCGTGGCCGTGAGTGCCATCGAGTCGGAGTATTGCCCTGATGAGTCGCCTGAATACGAGATCTCGGTGGGTCTCTTGATAACGGTGAACGTGACACTCGATGAGGTCATGTTGCCAGCCATGTCCTCCGCCTCAACGGTCAGCGTATGTGCGCCCGTGCTCAGCGTCGCCAGGTCAACGGTAGCTCCATCCACGATGGGCGTCCCGTCCAGATCGGCCCACACATCGTAGACACCGCTCAGGGCATCAGCTGCGCTGAAACTGACTGTCAGGTCCAGATCGGCTGTGTACTCGACGTCGGTCGGCGACGTGATCGAGATCGTTGGAGGGGTGTCGTCTGTAATCGACTTCGCTGCGGCATACTCGCCCAGCGTCATGATCACCGCATCGTGAACTCCGTCGGTTGTCAGAGCCTTCAATCCATCGATTACCTCGCCGAAATTGAGAATTGCAGCTTCATCCGCCGTGTAGCTGTATGTGGTCGACCAGCTTCCCGGGGCTCCCGTGATCGAGACGGGATCATCGTATGACGCCACCTCGAAGATGATCGACGATACGCCGTCCGCTTCCAGCTCGGCTGCCACCCTGTCAATCAAACCACCGCTCTCTGTATCCGGGAAGACGTTCCCATCGAACGGATTGCAGTGTGTTGTCAGCCACGGCGCGGACTCGTTGCCGCATGCCGCCTGAGTCCACGGGATGTGGACGAGCCCGGTGCTGTCAGGTTCGAACACCTGATCAGGGTTACCGCCGTAGCGGTAGAACCCGGACGCCAGGTATCGATAACCCAGAGCACGAATCGCTTCCACTGCCGGTGAGTCGAAGCCATCTTCAGGTGGGACGAACCCATCGAAGACATGCGAGGGAGTCGAGGTAATCGAAACCTCCATCGAGTCCAGTCCGACGCGCATCAAGTTGAACGAGCGGGCCTCGTCCATGCCACATTCGAATTCGGGACCCGATCCTGCGGTGTACTTGCAGGCGTGGTACGTCCCATGCTGCGCAATCTCCAGGTCCGCATTCGGTGCGTTCGCCGTAAGCCACGCCGCCGACGCAGACGATGCATAGATATCGGCATTCCACGGGATCACCGCAATGGTGATCGGCACGTTCTTCGCCAAGGCGGTATCGATCAACGAGGTGGCTATGTCGTAGCGGAACGACCGAGACAGCGCATCGACTCGCATCATGATCACAGGCTTGCGGCCCCATTCCATCCGATTGGCCTGTTCCCACTCGTACGAGCCGTAGCCAGGCTCAGAATCTATGGGATCGCATGCCGTACCACGACCATCCCCGTCGGCATCAGCCTGCGACAGATTCGGCGTCCACGGACAATTGTCAATAGTGTCATCGACGCCGTCCCCATCGTCATCACCATCGCACGCGTCGCCCAATCCGTCATCATCGGTGTCGAGCTGAATCGCGTTTGTACCATCGAGTCTCATGTCCGCTGGGTTCGCGTCGTCAGGGCAGTTGTCCTCGTCATCCACAACGCCGTCGCCATCAGCGTCAGCAATGGGAACCCGCCCAAACAGTTGGAGGTTCGACGCGGCCGGGTAATCGAAGTCACCTCGAACAAGGTCGAGGAGTCCGTCACCGTCCCAATCATGAAAATCGATGACCGTCCAATCAGGACCAGCCGGCATCGTTATCAATGAGCAGGACGTGAAGGCAGGCGACGCATCCGTGCCGACATTCAAGCATTGCCGGATCGCTGAGGCGCCACCTACCAGCAGATCCTTCTTGCCGTCGTCGTTGATGTCGACAACGTCGGGTTCGTGAAATTGGAGCCACGTTGCCGGAGCAACTGCACGCTGCACGATCCAGGTCCCTGCCTGTAGACCTCCATCGTTGAGATACAGCCTCACTCCTTTCTCAGCGGACGGCAGGCTGGGATCCCCGGTGCCGACCAGGAGATCCATATCTCCATCGTTATCCCAGTCAACGGGATGCGGGCTGGTGTACCCGGTCGGGACGCTGGTGACTCCAACCACTTGTGGCGTCGCCTCGTCGGTGAAGAGAACGGAGCAACCGGTAGCGACGAACACCGGATCGGAGGCAGTCCCCGTGTTGCGGCAATACGAAATCCCCTGCTGGTTCCACTGGCCGTAGATGAGATCGAGCAGACCGTCACCATCCCAATCAGCCATCGTGGGGCGGAAGTAGAATGTGGCCCACGCCGATGGATTCCAGGGCAATCCTGCGTGCCCACCGGACAACACGGGCGAAGGACCTACCAGGCTCCCATCCGATTGACGGATGAACACGGAGATCCCACCCTGAAAGGACGAAGTGGCATAACGCCACCCGACCAACAGGTCATCATCGCCGTCAGAGTCATAATCGACCACGAACGGGGCAGGCGCGGAGTTACCTGAGACAGCCGCGAGTTCAGTGACAGTGTTGTAATCCCACGGAACTGGGGCCGCCACCGTCGGCTCTGCCACCAGGACAATCGTCGCAGCTATCAACAAGCCCGCCGTAGAGATAACAGACCAACGCCTTGCGGCTGATCGGACGCGTGCGAACAACATCACTTCTCCTCCTCAAGAGAGACCAGTAGATTTCCGGCGCCAGCCACGATCAAGGCATCATCGATGTTCATAATCTGATTGGCGTGGCGATAGATAGAGGGATCGGACACGTCGTTCGACCCCGCGCCACGTGCTGGAACTCCAGCAACAACACCGCAGTATCGATAGCCCAGCCGAGAACGACCTGATCGTCCATGCCTCAAGTGGCAACAGCCTTCCATCCGACGAACCTCTTGCCCGTCATGCCCGTGCGTCATCGTAGGTCAGGGATCCCCGAATTGCAAACCCCCTAGCTAATGAATTAGCGGATCCTTGATCTGGGCGCTCTGACCCTACATTCCGGCGTCACCCACACCAATATGTTGGCCTGATTGACTCCAGAACCGGTGGACGTCAATAGGATTTACAACTGTATAGAGACGGAAAGCCACCCTCGATGTACGAGACCACAGTGCCGAGCGTGTTCGGGTTGCCTGTGAGTGAACCGTCGATATTCGTTCCTGTGTTGAACCCCCACTCATTCCATGGCCCGCATTCTGATGGAGCCCAAGGTGAGTAGATCGTGAGGTGCGGCTCGTAAGCCGTCAGGAGTTCTTGTCCGGTAGATCCGCCTGTGATCCCCGTCTCTGTCGCGAGCAACGGAATTCCACCATCACCGGAGAGGTGCCATCCGGTGAACCTCGGCACCCGATCACACGTGTCACCACACCATCCATCCGTTATGGAGACCGCGAACGACCCGGTGCGCGTGGACCAGTAGTAGTCGATCCAGTAGGTCAGGTAGCCGCCCGGATGGACGCCGTCCCAGGAGCCAGTGGGTGGCCCGAACACCGTGATCAACACGTCCAATGCATCGTCCTCGAGCGTCCCGAAGTCGATGATCCCGAGTCCATCGCTCTGGAGGATGACCCGTCTGGGTGGTTCACCGGCCAGACACGGTGTACCAGTGAGTCGTGCAATCTCGCCTGCGGTGGGCCCGGGGATCGTGTTGTTGCCGACGAGGAGGACCGGTCCTCCAGAAGCTGCTGCCGCGGCACCTGCCGCCAGGGCATCAGGGAAGTCCGCACCCGTCGCCACGTAGATCATGCCAACACCTGGATCGAAGATCTCTCGTGACACAGCGGCGGCCGTTGCATACCGGTTCGCACCTGCCCACCGAATCGTTGCTGCGATACTCCCCAGCTGAGCCTCCACAGCGGTCGAGACAGCTGCCGGTCCGCCGACGATCACGATCGTATCGATGCCGAGACGCTGAAGTTCCGAAGTCGTCGCTGCTGGCACACGGTCTGGTGCAACCAGCAGAACGGGGGCGGACCGTTGGGCTGCCGCAGGAGCGGCAGACAACGCGTCAGGGAACAGGGCGCCGGTCGCAACGAACGCTGTATCGGCTCCGTGCGGGAAAGCGCTTGCAGATAGCGCCGCTGCGGTTGCGTACCGATCTGGACCTGCGATCCGATGGACAGCCACACTGATCTGCTCCTCAACCGACGGGTGGATGGCGGCTGGGCCACCGATCATGATCACCTCTGATGCACCCAGCCTCAGGATCTCCGATGCTGTGGCACCGGGCAGAGAATCGGGGCGAGTAAGGAGAACCGGTGCCAGATCCAAGCCAGCAACCGGTCCCGCTGCCACGGCGTCGGCATAGCCCGTACCCGCCGCCAGATAGGCACGATCTGTGAATGCCCAAGTGTTGGATGACAGCGCCGCCGCCGTTACGTACCGGTCCGCACCTGAATCGCGACGCACAGTCCCCGTGGTGCATTCCATGAGCTGTGCCACCACATCCGGAGATACGACGCTAGGCCCGCCCACCACCACTATGTCAGGACCAGACCCAGCCTCAGCGGGAGCATCCACGGCAATCAGAGAGCCAGCGATCAGCAGAATTGCCACAGCAACCGCACACCTAGACACCGCACCCTCGCCTCCCCAGCCACCGGGGTGCCGCCACAGTCGAAACACTCCACGCCACACCATGACGCCTCCACTTCCATTGTGTCATGGGCTTGGGCGATTGACAATGCGAACTGCGGGACAGCAACCATCAGGCGACAGCCATCGCTGGTCTCACCCAACCTTCCGCTTCTGGCGTCACCGGGGCCAATATGTTGGCGTACGTGACGCTAGAACCGGTGGTCCACCGTTCGCAGGATGGCGGCTTCTGCGGCAATCGCTCGTTCCTGGAGGTCACGGCCACGCTCGAGATACGTAGCGGCTGCAGCCTCGTCGGTGAGGCCGGGGACGTTGATACGGACGTTGAGATACGCACCCAGGACCGCCGAGCGTGCACACAATGCACCCACTCCTGCATCGGATGCCGAGGCCGGGTTGCCGATCTCGGCCATTGCGGCGATCACATCCATCGAGGCCAGGCTCACCTCCATGACACGCAGGGGAATCTCGATCGCTTGACGGGTCGCTGCCTGGACCGCATCATCGCGCGCGACCTTCTCCTCTACGCTCCCCTTGGGCAGGCCGAACGCGGCCATGATGTCGTTGAACGCGTCGGTGTCACGATCGATGAGGGTCAGCAGTTCATCGTGGCACGCCTTGCCCTGATCGGCCCAGTCCGAGAACTCCTCCCAGCGGTTGTCCCAGCCACGTTTGTGCGACGACAAGTTCGCGACCATCGTGCCCAGGGCAGCACCGAGCGCACCAAGGTTCGCTGCCACAGAGCCACCGCCAGGGGCGACAGACTCAGAGGCTGTCTCCTCGACAAAGCGACGTACCGACAGGTCGATGAGTCGGTTGGAACTGTCGTCGATGGCGTACTCGATGATCTTCTCGTTCGGATCAAAGGCTCCGAGTTCGTCAAGCCCAAGAGACTTGACGGCGATCTTGATCAACTCAGCGTCCGAGACACCTGTGGACCGATGCTGTCTGTGCAGGTAGTAGCGGCCTGCGTCGAGGACGGCGGACAGCGGTATCAACCCGACAAGCTCCGAACCTGTAGCGCGCATGCCGCGAGCCTCTGCACTTCGGCACACCTCGTCGAACGCCACATGCACCGGTGTCGCGTCGATATCCGTGATATTCATCGAGATCTGCGCGACGCCGTACTCCTCGATGAACCATCCGATCGCCTTGACACCTTTGAGAGTGCCAGGTAGCCACACCCTCTCACCGCGCTCATCGAGTTCGACCTCGCCTGTCAGGGAGTCCCCGATGCGCTTCACCCGTCCCCTCTCGCGCACGTCGAACGCCACTGCGTTCGCCCTCCGGGTCGAGGTCGTGTTGAGGTTGATGTTGTACGCGACGAGGAACCCGCGCGCTCCAACAGCAGTAGCACCTGCGCTCGCATTGAATTCTGCTGGTCCGAAGTCTGGTCGCCACTGAGCCTCCCCCAGCCTGGCCGCAAGACCTTCGTACTCACCTTCTCGTACATCGGCGAGATTCCTGCGCTCTGGAGAGAAAGCTGCGTTCTCGTAGCAATAGACGGACAACCCGACCTCGTCGCCGAGGCGGCGAGCGAGCGTGCGAGCGTATTTGACAGTCTCGTCCATCGTGACACCCGATACGGGGATCAGCGGGCACACATCCATAGCGCCGAAGCGAGGATGCTCACCAACATGGGAGGTCATGTCGATGAGATCTCGAGCAATCTCCGCTGCGCCAACTGCTGCGTCGATGACAGCGTCGGGGGAGCCAACGAAGGTGACGACCGTGCGGTTGGTCGCCTGACCAGGGTCAACATCGAGGAGTTTCACACCATCGACGGACTCGATACGATCTGTGATCGCACCGATGATGGACAGGTCACGCCCCTCACTGAAGTTGGGAACGCATAGGACCAGCTTCTTCATGGACATCCCCCTATCGATAGCCCTTGATGCCGACGGCTTTGCGGACCTCGGCCTCGTACGGGCCGGCGAGTTCACGAGCTCTCCTGCCGCCTTCGGCCAGGACCGCCCGCACATCCCCATTCGTCAGTGCCTTGTAGCGCGGCTTGATAGGAGCGAGTTCCTCGAGAACTGCATCAGCGACCGCGTCCTTGAATGCACCGTAGCCAGCGTCAGCGTATTCCTCAACAAGCTCATCAACAGGGCGTCGGGTGCACGCAGACATGATCTCGAGAAGGTTCGCGATGCCCGGCTTGGTGGCGACGTCGTATCGGACTTCGGGATCACTGTCCGTCACGGCTGACCGGATCCGTTTGCGGATGACGTCCGGATCGTCGAGGATCAGGATCCTGCTCTTGTCCTTGGCATCGGACTTGGACATCTTCGACGCTGGATTGGTGAACGACATCACCCGTGCGGAGGTCTCAGGGATGAAGCCATCCGGAATCGGGAACACGTCACCGTAGCGGTTGTTGAATCGCTCTGCGAGATCGCGCGTCACCTCGATGTGTTGCCGCTGATCCTCTCCCACTGGCACCAGATTCGCACGGTACAAGAGGATGTCTGCTGCCATCAGAACAGGGTACGAGTACAGGCCAAGGTTCGAGGGGACCCCGGCCGCAGTCTTGTCCTTGAACTGGGTCATCCTGTTGAGCACGCCCATCGGCGCCATGGTCCCGAGAATCCAGGCGAGTTCAGTGTGCTCCATCACCTGGCTTTGGGTATAGAGCAATGACCGATCGGGGTCAACTCCCAGCGCAAGCAGGATCTTCGCTGTCTCGATTCGGGACTTTTCGAGCGCTACAGGGTCGTGCTCAACGGTCATTGCGTGAAGGTCCACGATGCAGTAGATCGTGTCGAACGAATCCTGGAGGCTCACCCAGTTGCGGAAGGCACCAAGGTAGTTGCCAAGGTGGACGTTGCCTGTTGGCTGGACACCTGAGAAGATGCGCTGCCTGTTCGTGTCGCTCACAGTCTGCTCCTTGTGATCCTCAGGGACGATGATGCCAACGGTTCACGACCGGCCTCTGAGGGAGAGAGCGTACCTGTCGAGCACCCCTGGTCCCACCAATCCCGAGTGCTGGTGTTCAAGGTGCAACGATACCGGTGATGTCAGAGACAAGCGCATCGGCGAAGGCCTCCAGCTGCTCCTGAAGAACAGGATCCTTCTGGTCGATCCTTGATCGCGCGTTTCCGACAGGTACCGAGGCCACAGTACGGTCGACACGCAGAGATTTCATGATCACATCGAGAACCTCGAGTCCGGTAACGCCACCTCCGGGTCCCGGGGTTGCGCTCATGAGACCCACAGGCTTTCCTTCCAATGGACGCTTGCTGACCCGCGTCACCCAGTCGATGACATTCTTGAGCAATGGCGTTGGTGCGCTGTTGTACTCAGGGCTCACGAACACCACGGCATCGGCAGCCACAAGTACATCGTGAAGGCGCACTGCTTCATCGGGGACACCTACAGCCTCCTCACAATCACCGTCGTACATCGGCATGTCGTACTGATCCAGGTGCACGACAAAGGGACGAGCGCCCCGCGATGACAAAACACTCGCAGCGTGATGAGCGAGTGCCACATTGACGGAGTCTTCGCGCCGCGAACCGGGTACGAGAGCGATCGTGGGTGTCTGTGAGGTCATGGTCACCATTGGTCAACGCGGTAAGGACTTCAGATAATCCTACCCAGCCGAGGGTGCCGTCTTGCGGTACGCCGACGGATAGTGCATACTCCGTGGCACATGGACCTATATCGACACACCACGATCATTATCTGCTGAGCACACGCGTTACCGACGCGTGTGCTTGTGAACCCTCCCCGTGTGGAGGGTTCTCTCGTTGAAGGACACACACATGACACGATCCGTTGAGATATACGACACGACCCTGAGGGACGGAACCCAACAAGAGGGCATATCGCTGACAGCGCGAGACAAGCTCGCAGTGTGCGGACTGCTCGACGACCTCGGCGTCGCCTTTGTGGAGGGCGGTTGGCCAGGGGCGAACCCGAAGGACGACGAGTTCTTCGAACGCGCCAAGACCGAACTCACCATGTCCACCGCCACTCTGGTTGCATTCGGCTCAACCCGCCGGGCGAATATCCGGCCTGAGGATGACCCCCAGGTACAGAAACTCCTCGAGGCTGAGACAACAACCGTATGCCTCGTTGGCAAAGCATCCGATTATCACGTCGAACATGCTCTGCGTGTATCCAGGTCCGAGGCAATCGCGATGGTCGCCGACACCATTGGGTACTTCCGGTCCCAGGGCAGGGAGGTGTTCTTCGACGCCGAACACTTCTTCGATGGGTACCGCAGCGACCCGGGATTCTCGGTCGACGTGCTCCGGGCTGCCCACAACGCCGGGGCATCAAGACTCGTGCTATGTGATACCAACGGAGGCTTCCTGCCCCATGAGGTTGAGCGAGTAGTCGGAACCGTGACCGAACTGCTCCCCGATGGCGAGTACGGATGCCACTTCCACAACGATTCCGGGCTTGCAGTTGGGAACTCGATCATGGCAGTGAATGTCGGCGTCACCCAGGTGCAGGGCTGTGTCAACGGGTACGGAGAACGCACGGGGAACGCGGACCTGTGCTCAGTGATCCCGAACCTGTCTCTGAAGATGGGAGTGGAATCGATTCCGGCTGACCGCATCGGCAGGCTCACCTCCGTGTCCCACCACATCGCTGATGTCATCAACCTGACGATCGAGCCTCACAAGCCCTACGTCGGATCATCTGCGTTCACCCACAAGGCCGGACTCCATACGTCTGCCCTTGCACGGCGCTCAGATGCTTATGAACATCTCAACCCGGATCTCATTGGGAACTCGACTCGGATGGTCGTCTCGGAACTCGCTGGACGCTCGACGGTCATCTCCAAGGCGTCAGAATTCGGCCTCGACCTGACGCCTGCCGAGGCTCAAACGATCGTCGACACGGTCAAGGAGTACGAACACAGGGGGTACCAGTTCGAAGCTGCGGACGGATCGTTCGAACTCCTCACCCGACGGGCACTCGGGTGGAAACAGGACGCGTTCGAGGTCGAGTCGTACCGCGTGTACGTCGAGCATCGAAACGACGAGGTCGTTGCGGAGGCAACTGTCAAGGTCCACGTCGGCGATGAGCGGATCGTTTCCACACGTGAGGGTGATGGGCCGGTGTCCGCCATGGACCGCGCATTGCGCGCTGCTTTGCGTGGCGCGTATCCCGAAATCGATTCGATCAAGCTCACCGACTATCGCGTAAGGGACCTCGACAGTTCCGATGGCACAAGCGCACGTGTCCGTGTGCTCACGTCGCATTCGGATGGCTACGGATCCTGGGGATCGGTCGGTGTCCACCAGGACATCATCGACGCCTCATGGACCGCGGTTTCAGACGGGTTGCTGATCGGCCTGATGAGGGCCACGAAGAGAACCGAAGATCGTCCCCCTTTCAAGCGGGACCAGCGACGAGCTCCAGCGAGGAGTTAGGGGGATCAACTCTGTGGCACCAGATCCGTTGGCTGTCGCGTTATCCCCCTGCATCGTCGCTGACGCTCCTCTGCCGTCCCCTTGAAAGGGGGACTGTAAGCTGAGCTCCCTCGCCAAAGGATCCCCATGACCCGTTCCATCACGCCCGCGGATTTATGGAATCTCGCTCGGGTCGGGCAACCTGAGCACATACCGACGACAACGACATGCGTGGTGCCCGTCGTGCGCTACGACTCCGATGGTGAGGCATCGAGCGTTGTGTATCAGGTGGGGCGAGATGGTTCAACGAAGCCATTGACTTCTGGTTCGAGGTTCGCAACAGCACCAATGCCGAACGCCGATGGCACCAGAATGGTGTTCCTATCGAAACAGGAGGATGACAAGCCCCAGGCCCATGTGATGGCCCTCGATGGCGGTGAAGCATCCCAGGTAACATCCCTTCCTCTCGGTGCCAAACACGCAAGGTGGGTACCGACCAAGAATTCACTCATCGTGATAGCACCATTGCTGCGGGGATTCCCGACCCTTGACGAGACCACGGCTGAACTCGAAGAACGTGGAGACAAGAAGCGACCCGTCATCACCGAGGACCGCGTTTACCGACACTGGAAGCGTTGGCTGGCCGGGGACACGATCGACCATCTGTTCCGAGTCGATCTGCATGACGCCAACATCGAGCATTTGACGCCCGGCCTCGACCGGTTGATAGGTCTCGACGACCTGTCTGGTTCGGTGGCTGTTACGCCTGACGGAGAGACCATCATCTTCCCCATCGACGACCACGACGAGCCGTGGGAGCGGCTCCGCTTGTCGCTTCACACGGTTCCCGTCACAGGTGGCGACATCACGAAACTCAACACCGCCAATGCCGCCCACCAGGTACGTCCCAGGGTGACTCCCGATGGCAACACCCTGCTCTACGGCGTGCAGTACGAGGAGGACTACTACGCAGATCTCGTGCGGATCGTGTCGCACCATCTCCCGACAGGTACAGAGACGATCCTCACGGATGGATGGGACCGTTCGGCTGGGGGATGGGAACCGATCGGGAACGATGCCATCGTCTTCCACGCCGAGGACGAGGGCCACGTCAGGCTGTACACGCTCGCCCTCGATGGTGGCACCCCGATGCCCCAGACCTCAACCGGATCGAACCATGGCCCACGCGTCGGGATCGACTGCTACTGGCATCGCACCGAATCGATGCACATGCCTCCAGAGGTCGCATTCACATGTGGCGGGCACACAACGGTCGTCTCACAGTTCAATACCGAACTGCTCGCAGAACTCGATCTGCGGCCAGCCGAAGAACTCCGTTTCGCTGGATCGAACGATGTTCCGATCCAGGCATACGTCGTAACCCCTCCCGACTTCGACAAGAACCAGAAATGGCCGCTTCTACACAACGTGCACGGCGGCCCGCACAACGGTGTGATGGACGATTGGCACTGGCGTTGGAACCCCCACGTGATGGCGGCAGCCGGCTACGTCGTGGTGTCTGTCAACTTCCACGGATCCTCGTCCTTCGGCGATGCCTTCACAAGGAGCATCCGT
>Ga0164313_10002573_pt1 | contig 16218 bp, 15 predicted proteins | sample GuaBasSedimGuay4_FD_113735 | JGI IMG/M metagenome (GOLD analysis project Ga0164313, IMG submission 113735) | Subseafloor sediment microbial communities from Guaymas Basin, Gulf of California, Mexico - Guay4, Core 4569-4, 0-3 cm | ecosystem: Environmental > Aquatic > Marine > Hydrothermal vents... | reverse complement strand
GAAACGGAAACGGAAACGGAAACGGACACGGACACGGACACGGACACGGACACGGCGACGGACACGGGAACGGGAACGGGAACGGGAACGGGAACGGGAACGGGAACGGGAACGGCGACGGCGACGGCGACGGCGACGGACACGGACACGGTCACCGACACGGCGACGGACACGCCGACCGAAACGGACCCCGGGCCCTCTTACGTCACCCGTCCGAAGACTTGCCCAGCGCGTAGAGCGCGATGCCCGCGGCAACGGAGGCGTTCAGCGAGCCGATGGTGTCGCCCATCTCGATGCGCACCAGGTGGGCGCAGGCGCGGCGGGTCAGGCGCCTCAGCCCTTTTCCCTCGGAGCCGATGACGATGACGCGACCCGCGCCGTCGGCGCCCTGGCGCCCGAGGTCGCCGAGGGTCGTGGTGGCCTCGCCGGCGAGGCCGATGACCTCGAAGCCGTCGTCGGTGAGCGTGCCGAGGGCACGGGCCAGGTTGGTCACCCGGGCGATGGGCAGGTGTTCCGTCGCGCCGGCGGATGCCCGTACGACGACCGGGGTGACCGGCGCGCAGCGGTCCTTGGTGGTGATGACCCCGCGGGCCCCGAAGGCCACGGCGGAGCGCACGATGGCGCCGAAGTTGTGGGGGTCGGTGACCTGATCGAGGGCGACGAAGAGGGGGGCGTCGCCCGCTTCTTGGAGCAGCTGGTGGAGGTCCCGGTAGGGGTAGGCCCCGGTGATCGCGACGACACCCTGATGGCGCACGCCTTCGGTGAGGGCGTCTAGCGCGCCACGGGTGCTCTCCTCGATGCGCACCTTCGACTTCTGGGCGAGGTCTCGGAGCTCGCTGAGGGCGCGGTCCTCCGGCTCTTCGGCGTAGACCACAGACACTTCGCCCTGGCCGCGGAGGGCCTCGGCGACGGCGCGGCGACCGGCGATGATGCGCTTCATAGGGCCTCGTCGATCTCGCGGACGATCGCCCGGGCGGCGGCGACCGGGTCGGCGGCGTTGCGGATGGGGCGCCCGACGACGAGCAGACTGGCGCCGTAGGAGATGGCCTGGTGGGGGGTCGCGATGCGCCGTTGATCGCCGGCCGCGGCGCCCGCAGGCCTCACTCCGGGGACCATCAGGCAGATGTCTTCGCCTAGGTCTCGGCGGAGGGGCGCGCACTCCCACGGTGAACAGACGAGGCCCGGGATGCCGGCGTGAACGGCGACCTTGCCCAGGCGGCGCACCGCCGCTTCGCTGTCGCTCTCCATGCCGATGGCCGCAAGCTCTCCTGTGTCCATGCTGGTCAAGACGGTGACCGCGAGGAGGGTCGTCGCCCCGCCCTCCGCGGCCTTCGCCGCGGCACCGAGGCACGCCGGCCCGTTCGCCGCGTGTACCGTCAGATAGTCGACGCCGAGGTCTTTGGCGGCATGCACGGCGTGGCCCACCGTCGCCGGGATGTCGTGGAGCTTGAGATCCAAGAAGCATCGCGCGCCGGCGTCGTGGACCAGGCGAACTGCCGCTGGGCCGGCCACTGTGAAGAGCTGGAGGCCGACCTTGAAGACCCCCACCTCCGCGCCGAGCTCTTCGACGAGGCGCCGGGCTTCGTCGAGGCTGGGCACGTCCAAGGCGAGGACGAGGCGATCGCGAGCATTCCGCAGTTCGGACACTCGCTCTAGATACTACAAAGGCCCGAGCTGTGCTCGGGCCTTCGAGGTCGGTCGAGTCGGTAAGGGACTCTTTCTAGATGCCGTCTAGGCCGGCCAACGGATCGTCGTTGAAGCCCATCCTGCTGCTGCCCATCATGCTGCTGCCGCCCATGCGGGGCCGGCGGGGCCGGCGGGTGGTGCCACTGGGCTGATTGGCCGCGGTCGCGGCCTCGGCCTGGGCAGTTGCGGCTGCCGCCGCTGCCTCCGCCGCGCGGGCCTGCTGGGCTGCGTCGTCGGCACGAACTCGTGCTGCCTCTGCTTCTTCGGCCATGCGCTGACGCTCGGTGGCCTGCTGGGCGGCGAGCTGCTGGGCCGCCGCGGCTTCGGCTTCTTTGCGGGCGAGGTGGGGCGATACGACGCCAAACCAACCGCCGGCGAGCCCTCCTACGACGAGGACGATCAGCGCAACGAACACGCCAGGGTGCACGCCTTTGCGCTGCTGGGTCTTCAGCGCCGTGACCTCACGCTCGTGCTGGAGCAATCGCTCCTGCTCCTGGGCGCGGACCGCGGCCTCGGACTCGAGGCGAATCTTGAGATCGCGCTCTTCCTTGGCGTGGACCTTGGCTGCCGCGGCCGCCTTGACGGCGTTCTCGTCGGCGAGGCGGCTGTCCTCCTCGGCCTGGATCCGCGCCTCTTCGGTCTCGCGCTTCGCGCGCGCTTCGTCCTCGATGCGCTGTCGCTCTGCCGTCTCTGCGGCTTGCTTATTGTCGACCGCCTCCTTGATGCGATCCTCTTCGAGGTTCATCAACTCCTTGAGGTTGAAGAGAACGGACGATTCCTTCTGCTCGCTCATCTACGGTCTCTCCGTCGCGTCACGCGTGGAATTCGACGATACACCTGAAAATACAGGGCAACTTCGGCTCGAACGGTAGCAGGCAGGACTCGGGATTGTCAAACCATCGAAGCCCCTCGGGGGAGCCCACGCGGCATTGTGCGGAGGGGGCAATATGTTCGGGTCAGGGGTCACGGAGCCTTGGACCCGGGGCACCTGGGGTTCTTTGGATCTGTTTGAGGCGGGCCTCTTCCCAGCGTACCCTAACCTCATGATGCGCGTCCTTCTGGCTTTCTCGATCGCACTTTTGGCCCTTTCGGGGTGCAGCAACGAGGTGGGCCTCGCCGGGGCCGGGGAGGCCTGCGTGCGCACGGCGCAGTGCGACCGGACCTTGGGGCTCGCCTGCGTCGGGGGCTTCTGCAGTACAGATCTCGGCCCCCTCGGCGAAGCCGGAGTCCTTCCCGCGATCGACGCAGGGCCCGTGATGGACGCGATCGTGCCCGCCGATACTGGGGTTCCGCCGGTAGATTCGGGCACCCCTCCGGCCGATTCCGGCACTCCGCCGGTCGATTCGGGCACTCCGCCTGCGGACAGCGGCACGCCCCCGGCCGATAGCGGGACGCCCCCGGCCGATAGCGGCACCCCCCCGGCAGACAGCGGTACGCCGCCGATGGACAGCGGGACGCCCCCGGCCGATAGCGGCACGCCCCCGGCCGACGCCACCGTAGGCTGACCCGGACGAGGCCCGCTCAGGAGGCTACTCGCGCCAGAACAACTTCCAGGGGTTGTGCTTCACGTCGCGGAGCATCTCCTGGAGGTCGTCGTAGATCGCCTCGTCCATGACCAGGGCACCGACTGTCCCCCGGCCCTCCGAGATCTGGTGCACCAACCCCTGAGCCTCTCCGACGGCGGCGTTGGCTCGTTCGGCGAGCTCGGCAGCGTCGTGGATCGCGGCCCGAATCTGTTCCCGTTCCTCGGGACCCACCGAGGCGAGGGTCTCGTTGGCGTTGGTCACGGCGCTCCGCGTCTCCGTCAGGATGGGCTGGATGTCCCGGGCGAGGGCGACGAGGGTGCGGTCGAGGTTGCGCACGATGCGATCGATCTCGGGGCCCTCGACGGTCTCTCGGGCCGCGTGGGCGAGGCCCGCAGCGTCCTCCGAGGCTCGGTCGACGTTTTCGAGGATCGACGAGATGCGCTCGCGTTCTCCCCCGAGGATGCCCGCGAGGTTGTCGAGAATCACGGCTAGGTTGGTGAGCATGCCCGAGAGCTCACCGCGGTTTTCTTTCAAGACTTCGACGATCGCTTCGAGGAGCTCGAAGCCGAGGGCGAGGGCGAGGTCGAGGCGCGGAGGGTCGAGGCCGACCAGGGGGTGGTCCGGGAGGCCGGGCTTTTCCGGGTCTCCTGGGTCGACGGCGACGATCTGCTCTCCGAGGATGCTCTGGGAGGTGACGTAGAAGACCGCGTCCTCGTGCAGGGTGTCGTAGTAGAGGTCTTCGATCGATAGACGGATTCGGATCAGCGCCCGGGTATTCGTCGCGGGGTCGAGGCGGTTTCCCCGGTACTCGATCTCTTCGACCCGACCGATAGGTACGCCTCCTGCCGTCACCGGGGCCCCGGGTTTGACCCGCCCGGGGTTGTCGAAGTCGACGTACACGTCCCGCCCGGAGGCAAAGTCGAATCCTCCGAGCAAGAAGACGAAGCCCCCGAAGATGACGACGGCCGTGAGGACCAGGAGGCCCACTCGGATTTCGAGGGACGCATTTTCTTTGGAGCTCATACCTCCATCGGTCCTTCTGCTTCACCGCGCATGAATTGTCCGATCACCGGGTCGTCGGTATTCTGGAACTCCTCGCGTGTCCCGATCTTCCGCACTCGGCCCTTGTACAACATCGCGATCCGGTCGGCGACGCCGAAGATGCTGGTGAGGTCGTGGCTCACGACGACTGAGGTCACGCCGAGCTCGGCGAGGCGATCGATCATGGCGTCTACCCGCCGGGCGCTGACCGGGTCGAGGGAGGTGGTCGGCTCGTCGAAGAGGACGTACCGCGGTTCGAGGGTGAGGGCTCGGGCGATCGCGACGCGTTTCCGCATACCGTCGCCGAGCTCCGGTGGGTAGGCGTCTGCGAAATCCTCCATCTGCACCTGGCCCAGGCGCCGGTCGGCCTCGGCCCGAATTTCGTCTCGGCTCATCTTGCGATGCTTGCGCAGGGGCAGCTCGACGTTTTCCCGAATGGTCATCGAGTCGAAGAGGGTCGAACCCTGGAACACCATCGCGCACTTTTTACGCACCGGGTAGAGGTCCTTCTCCGAGAGCTGGGCGACGTCTTCCCCTTCGAGGAGAATCTGCCCCGAGTCCGGGCGCAGCAGACCGACCACGTGCTTGATGAGCACGCTCTTGCCGACCCCCGAGGCCCCAACGATGAAGAAGCGTTCGCCCTCCTCGATGTCGAAGGTGACCCCTTTCAGGACGGCCTTCGGCCCGAACGCCTTCTTCACGTTGCGAAAGGAGAGGGTCATGCGGGGAAGATCAGCTGGCCGATGAGGCTGATGAAGAGGTTGAGGACGATGATCGAAAAGCAGGAGTAGACGACCGCGCTGGTGGTCGCCCAGCCGACGCCGGCGGAGCCGCCGAAGGTCGACAGCCCCCGGTGGGAGCTGATGAGGGCGATGGTTGCGCCGTAGACCACCGCCTTGACCAGCCCGACCACCCAGTCGCCGTGGGTCATCAGGGTGGGGTTCAAGAAGGTGTGGAAGTTCACGTCGAAGATGAAATACGCGGTCAACATCCCGCTGACGGTCATCACGAAGGCGGACCAGACGAGCACGACGGTGGTCATGATCGTCGATGCGATGAAGCGCGGCACCACCAAGTAGTCGATCGGGTCTGCGGCGCACATGCGCATCGCGTCGACCTGCTCGGTCACGACCATGGACCCGAGCTCCGCGGCGATACCTGCGCCGATGCGCATGGCGAGGGGCAGGGCGCCGATCGACGGCGCGAGGTCTCGGACCAGGAACTTCGTATAGGTGGCGCCGATCATCGACGTGTCCGGGACTATTCGCTGAGCCTGGAGCCCACCCTGGTAGATGAGGATGATGCCGATCACGCCCATGGTGACGGTCATGTAGAACACGGACTTGTTGCCCATGATCCACATCTGCTCGAACACCGCCGCGCGATCCATGTTGCCCCGGCGAATGCTGCGCATCACCCGGCCGCCGAGGCGCAGAATGGCCATCATCTCGCCGTAGGCCATGATCGGCGCTCGGCCCAGGCGGGCAACTGCTCTGGTTGCGGCGTTCATCCGATGGCGAAGGTGGCGAAGAAGTCGAGGATGAAGATACCGGTGGCGGCGGCGACCACGGCGGCGTTCACCGCGCGCCCGACCCCCGGGGCGCCGCCTTTGACGGAGAGCCCGAAGTAGCAGCTGGTGAGGGCGATCATGACGTCGAAGACCCCGCTCTTGATGATCCCGGAGAAGAAGTCCCAGGGCTCGAGCAAGGACGTGAACGTCGAAAAGAAGGTCACCGGCGGCGTGTCGAGGAGGACCTGGGCGGCGATGACCGACCCGAGTACCGCAACCGCATCACCGATGACCGTGAGCACCATCAGCATCACCACCATCGCGATGACTCTGGGGAGAATGAGGTAGCTGAGGGGGTCGATGGCGAGGGCGCGAAGGCCATCGACCTGGTCGGTGACCACCATCGTGCCGAGCTCCGCCGCGTTGTTGGCGCCGACGCGTCCGTTGAACATCAAGGCGATGAGCAGCGGGCCGACCTCCCGAAGCGTCGAGAAGCCCGAGCCCCAGCCGATGAGGGCCTTGGCGTCGAAGCGCAGCACCAGGGGCGCGGCCTGGACCACCATGATGGCGCCCACGAAGAGCGCGGTCAGAGAGACGATGGCGACGGACTGCACGCCAGTGTGGTGAAGGGCCTTCAGCAGCTCGACGCGGTCGAGGCGGGGCGGAAAGAGGCGCGCCAGGAGCCGACCGACGAGCACGGTGATGCCCCCGGCGACCTCCGCAATTTCGACGATGGTTCCGCCGAGTCGCCCAGGTATAGCCGTCCAACTCGCCACGGCCGCGAATAGTAGTGCCAGAAGGGCCAAGCGGGAAGGGCGGTCACGATGTGCCCAGAGGCCCTCCGCGAGCGAGTTCCCCCCCGTGCCGGTATGAGCGCCATGGTAATCTGGCCGTTGATGGCGCCGTATCTCAGCATGTGGCCCCTCATCGCGATGCTGGCCGCTCAACCAGGGTGTGCTGACGAGACCCCGGTCTCGGACGGTGGCGCCTCGGACGGGGCGTCCGACGGGAATGCGGATGGGCGGGTGAGCATGGCTCCCCCAGACATTCCCTGGCTCGGCGAGGGCGTGCCGCCGATCATGCTCGCGCCGTGTCCCCCGGGCTGGCGGGAGGTCGTCGCCGATGGCGTCACCGAATGCGATCCCTATCCGCTAGAGGGGCCGGCGACCTGCGAAGCCGGGGAGGCACACTTCCCCGGCGAGCCCGGATGCCGACCGATCGGCGGTTCATGTCCCACGGGGGACTACGCATCGGAGCTTCCGACCGACGGGTCTGTGCTCTACGTGAACGCGGCATCAGCCGTCGGTGGTGACGGGTCCCTCGCTGCGCCGTACAGGGGGCCCTCGGAGATCGACTGGATTGCGCTCTCGCCCGGCACCACGGTCGCTATCGCGAAGGGGACCTATGAGGGAACCCTCCGCGTGAAAGGCGGCGTGCGAATCGTTGGTGCCTGCGTTCGCGATACGCGCCTCACGGGAGATACGGGACCCGCACCTGCTGTGATAACGGTGCTCGGTGGCGTCGGTGACGCGGTGGTCCAGGGCCTCACCATCGGAGCTACGGCGCAGCGGGGTCTTCTGGTCGAAGGGGGCGGGCCAGTCACCCTCGACGGTGTGCTCATCGAGCGAACCACGAGCGCCGGCATCAGGGCTGCCGGAGACGACACTTCGGTGACTCTCCGCGACGTAGTCATACGAGATACGCAACCACTCGCGGGCGATGGCACCTTTGGTCGAGGCATCACCTTGCAGGAAGGGGTCGACCTCACCGCCAACCGACTCGTGATTCGCGGCAACCACGACACCGGCGTGTTCGCCCATGGCGTAGGCACCACGGTTGCGCTGACGGACGCGGTCGTTCGAGATACGCAGCCGACGGCGAGCACTCGCACTTCGGGTCGAGGTATCGGAGTGCAGTCTGGGGCCAGACTCACCGCCAACCGCGTCTTGGTCTCCGGCAACCGCGAAGTCGGCGTTTACACCAGTGGCGCCGGTACCGACGTCATCCTGACCCATGTGGTGGTCCGAGATACGCAGCCGCTATCGAGTGATGCCACGGCCGGTCGTGGGATTTCCGTCAGGTCCGGGGCCCGGCTCGCGGCCACGGGGCTCCTGGTCGCGGGGAACCACGATATTGGAGTCCACATCAGCCGCGCTGGCGCTGCGGTCACCCTGACCGATTCGGTCATTCGCGACACCCAGCCGAGGGAGTCCGATGGTGCATTCGGTCGCGGCATCAACGTGCAGTTCGAGGCTGAGCTCTCCGCCATGCGGGTCCTCGTCTTGCGCAACCACGAGCACGGGGCCTTTCTCAGCGACGGGGCGGTGGCCACGATGACGGACGTGGCCGTTCGGAATACGCAGCCACAGCCGGGGACGGGCGATTTCGGTCGAGGCCTCAGCGCTCAACTCGGCGCGCGTCTCGACGGCGACCGACTCGCGGTCGACGCTTCGTTCGGTGCGGGGGTCTTTTCGCACACCGGTTCGCTCATCGACCTGCGAGACGTATCGATCGCCGAAGTTTTTCCTACCGCTTGCACCACCCCACCGTGTCCCGAACGGGCTTACGGGCATGGTGCGGTTGCGCTGAATTCAGCGCTGCGGCTCACGGGCTTTCATATTCGCGATGCCGTGACCTGTGGCGTCATTCTGATATCGACGTCGGCGTCCGACGCGCCCGTGGCTGTCGATTTGGAAAGAGGGATCGTCGCGGCGGCGGAGATCGGCGTATGTCTCCAGGTCGACGGCTACGACATCGGCCGCCTACAGAATGACGTCGAGTACCGCGACAACGGCACCAACCTCGACAGCACCATGCTGCCCGTGCCGCCGTCCGGCGACGGGATATCGGGGTAACGGGCATCCACCTGGCGCGGCCTCAGCGCCTAGAGCGGCCCCTCGGTTAGCCCGTGGACGAACTGCTTCACCTCGGGGATGGTGCTGGTGCGGGCTTCTTCGACGGTGCCGTCGAAGATGAGGCGGCCGCGGTGCAGCATGCCGACGCGGTCGGCGATGGTAAGGACGCCCTTCACGTCGCTCGAAATGACGATGGCGGTCGCCCCGTCGGCGCGCTGCTCCTCTCGGAGCAGGTCGTAGATCTTCTGGCTGGTTACCGGGTCGAGGCCAGCTGTGGGTTCGTCGTAGAGCAGGACCTCGGGGTGGGTGATGGTCGCCCGGGCTACGCCGATGCGCTTTTTCTGACCCCCGGAGAGGCTCTTGGGCTCGCGGTCCTCGATGCCGGGGAGGGCCATGCGCCCGAGGCGTTCGGCCACTTTCTCTCGGATCACGGCGTCGTCGAGGTCGGTGAGGCGCCGGAGCGGAAACGCGATGTTCTCGCCGACGGTCATGAAGTCGAAGAGGGCGTAGTTCTGAAAGAGCATGCCCATGCGGCGCTGGAGCGCGAGGCGGGCGGCATCATCGACGCCGGTCATGGGCTGACCGTCGACCTCGACGTCGCCTTCGTCCGGTTCGATGAGACCGGCGATGACTTTGAGCAGGATGCTCTTGCCCGCCGCGCCGGGGCCAATCAGGGCGTAAATACAGGCCCGCGGCACCTCGATGGAGACTCCATCGAGGGCCGCGTTGTCGCCGAATCGCTTCCGGATGTTGCGCGCGCGGATCACAGACCGCGGAGGCGCGTGGCCTCCCACACCCGCCCGATGCCGAGGACGAAGGCGGCCGTCCGAAGGTCGCACGAGTGCTTGGTCGCGACCTCGTGGATGCTCTTGAACGCCTTCTTCATGACCCGCTCGAGCTCGTTGTTGACCCGCTCTTCTTCCCAGTAGAAGTGCTGCATGTTCTGTGCCCACTCGAAGTAGCTGACGGTCACGCCGCCCGCGTTGGCGTAGATGTCCGGGATGACGTGGATGCCGCGCTCGATGAAGATCTCGTCGGCCTCCGGGGTGGTGGGGCCGTTGGCACCCTCGACGATGATCGTCGCTTTGACGTCCCGGGCGTTGTCTTTGGTGAGCTGTCCACCGAGGGCCGCGGGGACCAGGATGTCGCAGTCGAGGGTCAGGATCGCGTCCCCGTCGATGCGCTCGGCGGCAAAGCCCTCGAGGCTCTTGTGCTCTGCGACGTGGGTGGCGGCCGCTTCGCAGTCGATGCCCTCGGGGTTCACGTAGCCGCCAGTGATGTCCGAGATGCCGACGATCTTGGCGCCGAGGCCCTGGTAGATCCGCCCGGCCCAGCTGCCGACGTTGCCGAAGCCCTGGATGACGATGCGCTTGCCGGCGATGTCTTCGCCGAGGGTCTTCAGCAGTTCGAGGGTCGCGAGGACCGCACCGCGGCCGGTGGCGGAGGCGCGGCCGAGGGAGCCGGCCATCTCGACGGGTTTGCCGGTGACGACTCCCGGGGAGTAGCCGCGGTACTTCGCATACTGGTCGAAGAACCACGCCATGACCTGGGCGTTCGTATTCATGTCCGGCGCGGGAATATCTTTGGTGGGGCCGATGACGTCGTAGACGCCGTCGACGAATTTTCGCGTCAGTCGTTGAAGCTCCGCCGGAGACAGGTCCCAGGGCTTGCACTGAATACCGCCCTTGGCGCCGCCGAAGGGCACGCCGACGACCGCGGTCTTCCAGGTCATCAGGGTGGCGAGGGCAGTTACCTCTTCGGCGTCGACGTGGTGGTGATAGCGCAGGCCGCCCTTGAACGGGCCCCGTGAGTTGTCGTGCTGTACCCGGAAGCCGATGAAGGTGCCAATGGAGCCATCGTCGAGTTCGATGTTGCACTCGACCTGCACCTCCCGATGCGGGGTCTTCAGCTGAAGCGATACATCATCGGGGAGGTCGAGGATCTTGGCGGCTTTGTCGAAGTAGTACCGCGTTGCCTCGAGGGCGTCGTAGCTCATTTCGTGTCCCTTTTCTCCTGCCGGCGTCTGCCTCTTCAGGCAGGTTCAGCGTCGGCAGATTCGGTTTCGATCCTCGGCCGGCGGAGCCGGACCCAGGTGAATAGCAGCGCGAGGGCGAGGAGAGCGCTCAGCGTGAAGGCACCGCCAAAAACGGCTTTCAGAATCGGCGCCGACCCTTGGGTGACGGCGATCGGGCCGATATGAACCAGCGATGCCTGCCGCGTCGTCGCCGGCGCGACCTCGACTGAAACCACCGCGATGGACTCTGCCGCGAGGTCCGGGATGGCACCGGCGATGAGGGCCCGGACCGCCTCTTCTCGCATGGCCGAGGTCGGCGTTTTCCGGACCAGCACCGAAGCTCGGGGGGGGGGGCGCTCTTCGTCGAAGGCTCGGTCCCGGCCCATGGGCAGGGCGAGGTGAACGCGGGCGTCGAGGACTCCGTCCATGGCCTCGACCGATCGAGCGAGCTCGCCGCTTTGAGCGGCCACCCAGCGGGCGCGCTCTTCGGTCGCCGTGGGGATCAACGCCGGCTCCCCGAATATTTCGGCGAGTCCCGGGGCCTCTTCCCGCGGGAGATTTGCCGACCGCAGTACCGAGAGGGCCGGCCCGACGTCGTCGTTCGGGACGAGCACGTCCCATGCATCGGACCCCGGAGATCGTTCCTTGGTGGCGCCGATCCCGCTGCCATCGAGGGCGACGACCACGGCGTTCGCCTGGGCCTCGTCCAGCTCGCTGGCGATGGTCGCTTGGCAGCCCGTGGTCAGCCCCACCGCGGTCACCACGACGGCCAACGCTGCGGCCAGGCGCCCCGAGGCAGCACCCGTTTTTGTCACCCTCTGGCCCATCAGTCGACGGCGAAGCTGTAACGGGCGCCCATGCGCGGGGCCGGGAACGACGGGAAGCGGATGCCACGGACGCGTCCGGCGATGCACTGCTTGAACTGCGGGCTCCCTTGGCGAACGCTCGCGCCCTGGACGGCGCCGCTGCCGAGGATGGCCAGGTCGATTTGCACCCGGCTGACGTTGCCGCCACGGCGCAGCTCGGCGCCGACGCAGCTGAACATGCGGTTGATGTTGCGGTTCATGACGCCGGCGACGTCGGCGCTGGTGAGCTGACGCTCGCTCCCGCCCATGGTCGCGTCACCGAGGTTCACCGCCTCGTTCATGGCGTCCTCGTAGGTGAGGGAGCCTCCCCCCCCCATGGCGCCACCGCCCATGCGCCCGCCCCGGCGCATGCCGCGGCGACCGGTCGGCATCGGGAGGATGCCGGCGGAGCCTTCGATTTCGACGTCGCCGGACTCGAAGAGGGACGCCAGTTCGACGTCTTCAACGGTCGCGTCATCGGCCGCCTGGCGGGTAAATATGAAGATGCCGCCGACGGCGAGGGCCAACACCAACACCCCACCCCCGACGACGAACTTGGCGGCGTTGCTCGCGGTCTCGACGGTCTCGGAACGCTCGAGGGCGACCTTCTCATCGGAATGTCGCTTGGTGACCTTGTACTGCTCGAGGAACTCGGTGAAGTCTCCGAACTTCTTGACGGCCTTGCGCTCGCCGGTGTCCATGTTGAGTAGGCCGTGGTCTTCGAGGACCTCGCCCTTGACGATCATCTGAACGAGTTCCCGGCCGGAGAACGGGCCGTGGTCGAGCTTGTCCTTGACGACCATCCACCGGGGGGCGTCGTTTTCGGTGATCTTCGACAGGAGGTCTTTCAGGTCGACCTCGGCGCTCATGCGCGGGGGCGCCGCGGCGGGCGCCGCAGGATGGGCCATCGACGGCCTGAATTCCTCGTGAATCGAGACCCGGGCGCCGACCTTGGGGCGATCCGGCGATGGGGGTGGGGCCTTGATCCGCGACGGCTGGGCAATCGTCGGCGCGTCCTCGTCGACCTCTTCTTCGAGGCTGATGTCGACGTCGATTGCGAAGTCGAGCTGCGGCGCCACTTCGGGGGCGTCGGCGACGAGAGGGGCCAAGGCCTCACGCACTTCAGCGGGGCTACTGTAGCGGGCGGCCGGATCGGCGGCGAGACACTTGAGCAGGACCTGGTCGATGGCCTCGGTCGCGTCTGGGTGGGCCGTCGACGGAGGGGTGAACCCATCGGCGGGGCTCTTGCCCGTGAGCATCGTGTAGAGCAGCGCGCCGAGACCGAAGATGTCGCTCGCCGCCGTCGGCGCGCTGCCGCCCTTCACCTCCGGGGCGAGGGAGGCCTGCTCGTCGGCGCCGAGGGCCGCGGCGCCGAGGGTCGAGACCACCGCATTGGCGACACCGAAGTCCCCGACTTTGACCCGGCCAGATTTGGTCACCCAAATCACACTCGGGCGCAGGGCTCCGTGCACCGTTGTCGCGTGGGCCTCGTCGAGGGCCTTACAGACGTGCGCGATGACGTTGTACGAGCCGCGGAGGGAAAGCTTCGACCCGTCCTCGTTGCGCTTGGCGACGAGCTGCGCCAAGGACGCGCCGTCCACCCACTCGGACGCGATGTACTGCGTGCCGAGAGCGCTGCCGACGCCGTAGGTCGCGACGACGCTGCGGTGGGACAAGCTCGCGGCGGCGCGACACTTTGCCTTGATCGCCTTCTGGGTAGCATCCGCCGACGCCAGGGTCGGGGAGAGCAGCCGGAGCGAGATGGCGCGTTTGGTCTTCTGGTCTCGGGCTCGGAGCAGGGTGCCGAGGGCATCCTCGCTCACCTGCTCTTCGATCTGAAATCGGCCGCCGACCACCTGCCCCGGGGGGATGGCAGCGGGCGGAGTTCCGGCGGTCTGGTTGGGCGCAGTCTGAACGGTCATCTGAACGCCCGAGGTTAGCGAAGGGCGTCCCCAGCAGTAAAGGGGAGCCGGCATGATATGAAGGGGTCATGTCCACGGCGTCCGGGACCGTCATCACGGCACTTATCCTGTGCTCTTTAGCCGCTTGCGCTGACTCGGCGGAGCCCCGGGAGGTGTCCCGGGGCCTCCGAGACCGCCCCGGAGCCGGCGCAGCAGCCCATAAAAGCCCTGCCGGGGGCCCCCTGCACCGTGACCCGAGGACGCCGCCGTCGAACCGGGTGCTGCTCAAAGCGCCTCCTCCGGCCCCGCCCATCGTGGTCACGGAGCGGGAAGAGCGGCCCGGCGAGGGGGCGCTCACAGCCCGAGATTACGCCGCGGAGCTTCGCCGAATGTTGGGCGACCCGTCTCCCTGCCTCGGCGCGGCCGATCGCGAGCTCGGTCGAGACCTGGCATTTCAGGTCGAAGTCGACGTGCAATCGAGCGGCCGGGTCGTCGACGCCCGGGTTTCGAGCCCCGACGTCTCGCCTGCGGCGGTCGCCTGCCTGAAGGACGCCGCCCTTCGGGCACGCTTCGAGGAGTTCACCGACGGCACCCGACACGTGCAGACCGCAGTCGTGCTGCAACTGCGCGCGCCGGAGTGACGGCCGCGAGTCCCTATCTCTTCTACGGCAACGGCTCGACCCAGAGGGGGTCGCCGTCGACGATGAAGGAAACGATTCCCCTGCCCGAGGCGCTGACGGTCTCATCGCGGGTCGGGGTGCCGCCGCCGTCGGTGACGAAGCTCGTGATCGATGCACCGGCGCCAGGGACGTCTCGCTCGATGGTGACCGCTCCTCCATGGCTCCAGACGACCCAGCCCACGACACCGGTTTGCCGGCTCCGATACGCCGATGCGTAGACCTCTGAACTCGGCAGGTCGACCGGACCGAGGCGCTCGGCCCAGAGCTCGTCGGTCTTCGCCGCCAGCTCCCGGAAGGCGAACCACGACGGTCGAGGCTGGCTGCGGTCGGCGTCGGTCTCGAACTCTAGGAAGCCGCCCGAGACGAGCCCCATGCGATCGTACACACCGCCAAAGTTGCCGCCGAACTCGTGCCAGGAGACCAGGTTGTTCCACATGATCAGGTCGAAGCCGAGGTCACGGTTCACGACGTATCTCTGGACGAGGGAGCGGGCTTGGTCGGTCGTGCTTTGAACGGGCTCGTGGCATCGACCGCTGTCGAGATCGCAGAGCGGGACCATGGCCGGGCATGCGTCATCAGCCGTGCAGCGGGGGACGCATCGGGCCATCGGCCCGATCTGCACACAGACTTGCTCCGAAGGGCATGCCGGTTCGCAGGTCGGCTCCGCCGCCGTCACCTCTCCTACGTGGGTGCCGTGCTCGGTGGACCAGAGCTCCACGCCCTCGAGGCCCAGGGAGGCGAAGAGGGCCTGGTACTCGGATGCGCTTCGCATCTCGATGTTCTCTGCCGATCCCCAGTGATGGATGTCGACGGCATCGATGCGCACTGCATCTGCAGCGAGCTGGGGGATGACCTGACCGTGTAGGTCGTCCACCCTCGCCGAGTCGGTGGAGGCGATGAGCACCATCTTCGCGTCGGGGTCGGACTCCCGGACCGCCTCGGCGGTAGCCGTGAACCACGCCAGGTATCGGTCGGCGCCGTCGGTGAGGTCCGTCAGGCGCATCGTCTCGTTGCCAACCTGCCAGTGTTTGATGACGACGCCGCCGGGGGCGTCGTCGATGCCGTCACCGTCGTAGCGTTCGACGACGTCCCGCACGAAGCGCTGGTATTCCTCGGTTTGCTCGAGGGGATCCCGGAGCTCGCCGTCGAGGATGCCGCCTTCGTGAAACACCGCCAGGTAGTGGACGCCTGCGTCAGCGGCGGCAGAGAAGGTCTCCTCGGTCCCCATCCGGTTCGACCACTCGTACCCGCCACCGACGGTGGGCTCGACGATGTCCCAGATCAGCTGAAGGTTGCTGCGCGTCCAGCGGGCTCCGAGGGCTGTGTGTTGTTCGCCGGCCCATTCGAGGTACTCGGGGTGCGTGAGTCCTGCGGCCCTTTCGTAGGCGGGAAACTCTCCCGTGAATGATGCGAAGACGCCGAAAGCGCTCCGGGTCGTATCGACCTCGGCGGCGCCGCTGTCGGTAGCGGCGTCGATGCCCCCGTCTCCACCGTCCGGGTGTCCCGATTCGCCGCCGCATCCCGACGCGACGAGCGCGCAAGACGAGACGAGGAACGCCGCCAAGATGTGAACGTTTGGAAGGGCGGAAAGCGGGCCTTCCCGTGATGGCCCGGGTGCCGCCGTTCGGCGGCTTGGCGGGACTCGAGCGTATTCAAATCCCGCCAAAGAGGAGCCCCTCAGCTTCCCTTGGCGACCTCGACGACCACTTCGCGATCGTCGACCTTCTGACCGGGGAGGGTGGAGAGCACGTGGTCGACCCGCTCTTCGAGCACGTCGACGAAGGCGTGCTTGTCACGGACGCGGATGCGACCGATGTCCGCGCGCTCGAGCTCGCAGGACTCGCGGAGGAGTTTCGCGATGTCGCCGGCCCGCAGCCCGTCCCGACGTCCGAGGTTGACGTAGAGGCGGGTCATACCCTCTTCGTCTTCGTCCTCGCGACCGCGGCTACGGCGGCCTTCGGGGGCCTCGCGGTCTTCGCGGTCTTCGCGCTTTTCGCGGCTGCGGCGACCATTCGTACCCGCGGACGCCTCGGCGTCGGTCTTTGCATCGCTCTTGGCGTCGGCTGCGGTCTCGGACTTGTCTTCCGACTTGGCCTCGGCGGCGGGGGCCTTCGAAGCAGATTCGGCTTTGGAGTCTTCCCGGGCCGGCGGTGCGCTCGG
>Ga0164313_10002572_pt1 | contig 16222 bp, 19 predicted proteins | sample GuaBasSedimGuay4_FD_113735 | JGI IMG/M metagenome (GOLD analysis project Ga0164313, IMG submission 113735) | Subseafloor sediment microbial communities from Guaymas Basin, Gulf of California, Mexico - Guay4, Core 4569-4, 0-3 cm | ecosystem: Environmental > Aquatic > Marine > Hydrothermal vents... | reverse complement strand
CTTGTAATCGGCCCAGTATTCGTTCAATTCTTTCTTCACCACCGGCAACAGGAAATAACAACCCAGCAGGTTGGGGAAGGCCATCGCGAAAATCATTGCGTCGGAAAAATCAATCACAGAACCCAGTTGCATGGATGAGCCGACGACTACAAAAAACATGAATAAAAGCTTGAATGTCGCATCGGTCACTTTGTTGTTACCAAACAGGAAAGTCCAGGCCTTGAGACCGTAGTACGACCAGGAAATCATGGTCGAGAAAGCGAACAATACGACCGCGACCGTCAGCACCCACGGAAACCAGGAGATGGTCGATGCAAACGCATCGGAAGTCAGCTGGACGCCCGCACTGGGATCAACGGATGGATCCCAGGTACCCGTGATAATAATCACCAGTGCGGTAATGGTACAAACCACCACGGTATCAATAAACGGTTCATACAAAGCAACAAAACCTTCTGTTACCGGTCGGGTTGTCTGCACGGCCGAATGTGCGATAGCGGCAGAACCTACACCCGCCTCATTAGAAAACGCTGCCCGCTTGAAACCCTGGAACAGCACGCCGATAACACCACCGGAAACACCCTCGGCAGTGAAAGCACCCGCCCAGATTGCACCAAATGCCGCCGGGATTTCTGAAAAATGCATCAGGATGATCACCAGGCCTGCAAATACGTAAACAACCGCCATAAAAGGAACGATCTTTGAGGTAACCCGGGCGATACCCTTGATACCACCCATAATGACGAGCCCTACAAGGCTAGCCACAATCAGGCCAAACAACCAGCCTTTATCGGCCAGCCAGCTGGTTTCCCCGCCGGTCACGTTGACCAACTGGGCGAAACTCTGGTTAGCCTGGAACATATTGCCACCGCCAAATGCGCCACCAACACAAAAAATGGCGAACATCACGGCCAGCACCTTACCCAGTTTCGCAAAACCGGTACCCTTTTCGGCCAGGCCCTTGGTCAGGTAATACATCGGACCACCGGAGACCGTGCCATCCGGCAGTTCGTCTCTGTATTTCACGCCGAGTGTGCATTCAGTGAACTTGGAGGACATACCAAGGAAGCCCGCCAGTATCATCCAGAAGGTCGCACCTGGACCACCCAGCGATACAGCAATGGCAACACCAGCAATATTGCCCAGGCCAACCGTACCTGACAACGCGGTCGCGAGGGCCTGGAAGTGGGTTACTTCACCGGCGGCCTCGGGGTCATGATAGTCACCCCGAACCAGTTCAAAACCATGCTTGAACGCGCGGATATTAATAAACCTGAAATACACCGTAAACACCGAAGCGGCAACTATCAACCACACCAGTACGAATGGAATAGCAACACCACCGACCGGAAAAGAAGAAAAAACAAACCCGGCAACTGCATCTGCATAGGGCTTGACGGCGAGATTGATTTTTTCATCAATCCCAACTTCAGCAAATACTGAAAAACTGCTGAACAAACCAACCAGGGTGGCAAAACCCGCTCTAAATTTTGACATTTTTTGTTATCTCCGCTTGGGTTGATTAATCAGGGGACGACCGTCACGGCACAATCCGCGACCTGTACCAGACGACTGCCAACACTGCCGAAAACATGTGCTTTGAGCATTGATGTTCCCTGACGTCCAATAATGATGTTGGTTACATCATGTTCCCCGGCCAGTTCATTCAGAGTTTCAGCAACATGCCCGTGTCGAACCAGACCTGTAACATCAAGCCCTGCGTCTTTCAGCCTGCTTACCAGAGGATCAATAACTTCGGTATGTGCGCGTTGTAATTCTTCTTCACGCCGTTTGTGGCGCTCAGCATTTTCTTCAACCGTGGAGAAGGAATACTGTGACCATTCGATAACATGCGCCACGTATAAAGGTGCTTTTGCCCGCTGTGCGTGCCTTTGCGCATATTCAATCGCCCTGTTCCCGCACTCACTGCCGTCAACCCCAACCATCAAAACCGAACTCATTAGCCATTCTCCGTGGTTTAAAGTCCGGCTAGTCTAACCCAGCAACGGTCAAAATTGGCATTGAGTTTACGGCAAATGAAGGTCATACGAGTCAAAACGACTCGAAAACTCACTTTCAGTCAATGGTTTTCCACTTGATTGAACAACCCATCGAAGGAATCTGATGCTCAGGCCCTTTGCCCGTCTCGGCGATCTGCCGCATGGCGTTAAATAACTCCCGCTCCTGGGTTTCATCATCAGACTTCGGGCCGGCAGCATCAAGCCGGCCACGATACTGTAGTTCCATTGCCGCGTTATAGCCGAAGAAATCCGGTGTGCACACGGCATCATACGCGTGTGCAATTTCCTGAGTTTCATCCAGCAGGTAGGGAAAAGGAAATTTGAATTCATTGGACATCTGCAACATATTATCGAAAGAGTCATCCGGATAGGTAACGGTGTCGTTGGACATGATTGCTACCGTGTTGATACCAAGGGCGATAAGTTCGCCGGTATCCCGGACCAGTTTGTTTCGAATTGCCTTTACATAGGGACAATGATTGCTGATAAACATGATCAACAAACCACGCTCACCACTACATTTCTCCAGCGTCCAGATCTGTTGGTCAACACCCCGAAGCGAAAAACTGTATGCCTTTTTTCCAAATTCACATACCGGTGTCTGCAAACTAACCATAACTACGCTCTCATCAGGTGAAAATGGCAGTATATCAGGCAATACAGGTAATCTGTGCCAGCAAAATGCTGCATTATTTGTTATGCTATCAATTAGAACTTTTTTGCTTGCGGGCACTCTATAAAGGTAACCGCAATGGGATTAAATTCGGTGAGGATAAAGTGAAGCGGAACAGACGAGGCATTTATGGACGAGCAGGCAGCCTTTTGGCTGGCTTGTGCGTTTGCCTGTGGCCCGCATTTTCTGTCGCTGCTGAAACCGCTGTTAATCAACTTGATAAGCAGCAACAGCCGATGGTGATTTTTCCGTTGCACAACGAACAGGTACCGGCGGGCCTGACCTTTGATCTTGGCGGTTCCGAGACTCGCAAGCTGGAATTACAACTATCTGAACCGCTGACGCTGAACATCAACAACAGCCTGCAAACAACCTCAGCCGGTGTCGGCTCCGTATTCCTGGACAGTTCTGTGAACTTTGGTTTGACAGACAACCTTGATATCACGGCCAGCCTTGGTGCAGGTAAAAGCCAGCCCACGTTTCAATCGCTGGGCAGTATTCACTGCCAGAATGGAGTGATGGAACAAGGTTCCTATCGAGCATCAGACTGCTACTTTATTAATCAGGCAAATGTACTGAAACAGGATCAGGTTGCCATGGGCCTGCGTTATGGTAATGAAAATATCAGCACTTCTGTCAGTATGTTTCAGAAAAAAACCAGCATACGTCAGCAAAACACTGGCCATGCGGCAAACCCGTCAGGCAGCATGCTGATGGGGTTGGATTTACTGTCACCGACACAAGCCAGTCTTTTTACACCCAATTTCAGCACAGGACAGGCATTGGACTATCTGCAAGCTGAAACCACTGGTCTGGATATGGAATTCCAGCTCGGGTTAACCATGGACAGGGCGGGAGCAGTGAGACTTGGCCTGCAGTTAACCCACATACTGGACGCATCCTATGACACCGGTTATGCAGGCTCTCCAGGTGCTCAAGGTCAAGTGCAAAACTGGACGATTGCAAATCCGGTTAACAGCGCTCGTCTGGGCTTAGACTGGAGCAAGGGTAACTTCAGTAGTGGTATACAAGGTTTTTACCGTGAGCAGGTTGAGTTCCTGAACAGAAGCGACCTCGACAGTGTAACGACTTTCGATGTCCACTTTACATGGCGCGCACCGTGGAATGCCAACCTGAGCGTTGGTACGACCAACCTGCTCAATGCCGGTAACGAAGATAACAACAGTAGCGACAGCCTTCTTCAGGACCCGTTTGAATCTGTCTACGGCCGTATACCTTACGTCCGTTACCAGCAAGATCTTTAAAACACCCAGTCCCGGGAACAACCTGTAACAACCGCGCATCTGCCAGTAAGGTCATGATAGACTTGCGCCGTTAAAAAGTAGCTGAGAATTTAGATGAAGAAACTGCTGTTATTCACCCTCATAATTTCAATCCACTTTGCAGCCCATGCCCAGGAAGCATTTTCAACGCTAGAAGAGAGGATGTCCGGTAAAGAATTCATGGAAACCGGTCTGAGCAAACTGACCGATGAGGAACTGGCAACGTTGAACGAGTGGGTACGTAGTCATTCAGTTGCCACGTTGGAAAATGCAACCGCCCGCCCCGCCGGTGCTGCGGCTGCAGGTGGAGCAGCATATGGAGGCGCCGCGACCGACTCCCGCGGATTCGAAAACCAGCCCAAATATGATGACGATGGTTTTGACGATACAATTCACAGCAACATCGTCGGCACATTTATTGGCTGGAGTGGTAACGACACTGTATTCACACTTGCAAACGGTATGATCTGGAAACAGGTCGAAGGCGACACCTTCAACGTCAGGGCAACAGAAAACCCTGCAATCACCATCAAGCAAACCGTGATGGGTGCCTGGCGTATATCCATGGTAGGTTACAACAACACGGTTCGCGTCAAACGTATCCAGTAAGCCCCTGCAAAACAGGTTTTATATTCTGGAATTAATGGCGTTTGATTTTTCGCAGTGCCCGGTTGAATTTGAACAGGAATATGCGAACTGCAAAATAGGCCATGGCACCAATTGCAAAAAGTACATACGGTCCCATGGGCGAACGATATCTGAAGCTCTGAGTTTCGACCCAGTACCAGCCAAACGCCACCAACAGCAGTGTCAAAGCAGCGTAACTGGCCATTTTCAAACGATAGATACGATCTCTGAGTTCGCGGCGACGAAATTCGCGCAACTCATCCTCATCTACCTCACCGCGTTGAAACCCGCATTGTGGGCATATTCTGATCTGACTGGATACTCGACTGTCACATTTGGGGCACGTAATAATCGCCATTCTTAAAATTCCCTGATAGACCCGGATTAATGGGTCCGGTTTCAGCGACTGGCAACAAAAAATTCCAATTCTGCGCGCAGACCGCCACTTTTACGGTTTTCAAAATGTATAGACCAGCCATATAGTTCACACAAACGCTTGACTATCGCCAGTCCCAGGCCGGAACCCTTGCCTGAAACGCCTTCACCCCGATAATGCCGATCCATCACGTGAGATAACTCAGCCTCCGGGATTCCTGGTCCGGTATCTTCTACCAGTACGCGGCCATTGCCAATCGTACAAACCACTTCGCCGGCAGCAGTATAACGAATAGCATTACTAATCAGGTTGCCAACGGTAACAGCAATGACAGATTCCGGCGCTATTACACTGACTTTGTCTTCACCGATTATCTTCAATTCCAGTGGCTTGTTGTCCAGCAATGGTTCATGCAGGTGAATCAACTTCTCCACAATTTTACAAACACTGTGGGCTTCACTGTCCTGGTTGATACCTTGCTCAGCCCGCACCAGGTGCAACAAAGCTGTTGTGATATCAGTCGATTGTCTCGCCGCCCGCGCTATTCGCAAGACCCTTGTCTTGGTTTTCTCCGGTAACTCTTTCTGTGCCAGCAACAACTCAGTGGCGCCTGCAATAACGGCCAGCGGTGTCCGCAACTCATGACTGACATCAGCGTTGAACTCCCTGTCCCGTTCAACCAGGTGGTGGACCCGCTCCGCATAGGCATCCAGGGCTGCCGCCAATTGCCCGACCTCGTCATCCGGAAACCACTGTGCCAGTTCGGGTGATGGCGTCTCCTCATTTAACTGACCCAGGCGCTCTGCAAGGTCACTAACCGGTCTCATAATCCTTCTGGATGACCACAGTCCCAGTGCCAGTGATAAAAGGGAAAATACCAGCACGGCAACCACCAGCGCCCAAACCAGCTGGATTGTCAGACGCTGATTTTCAGTGATGTCATAGATAAGGAAAGCCCACAGGTCTTCATCTTTTCTTACTGCAGCATGGAAATAACCCGCGACAGTCTCTACCTCGTGAACACCGGTCTGCAGAACTCTGATCTGTGCCGGAACGCTGTGATTGGGGTCACCAGGACGTGTGATGAAACCCTGAATGCGGGTATGGAAAGGCTCGACCAGTGTCGGGTCGCGCCGCAGTTGAACCAGGTAGTCATCGAGTTCCTGTTTCAGGGTTGAACCAATTAACTCGTCTTCAAGGCTATTTTGCAGGAACAGGGTGCTTATCGCGAACAGGCCGCTCAACAATGTCCCGAAAATCAGAAACGAAAATATAATCCGGCTGCGAAGCCTACGCTTGTACCGCATCTGACTCAACCAACCGGTAACCAATGCCGTGGCGGGTCTGGATCATCTTGCTGCCAAATGGTTTGTCGATGGCAGCACGTAACGAATGAATATGTACCCGCAGACTGTCACTGTCGGGCATTTCCTCACCCCACACCTCTTTTTCCAGTTCAGCGCGTGAAACCACATTCGGTGAGGCTTCCATCAGACAACGCAAAAGTTTCAAGCCAATCGGATTTAAATCAACCTCCTGTTCACAGCGCACTGCAATGAGTGTATCAAGATTGAACACAAGGTCGCCTACCTGTAATTCCTTACTTGCGCGGCGCCTGCCACGGGTCGCCAGTACTTCGAGCCTGACTTCAACTTCCTGCAATTCAAATGGTTTTACCAGGTAGTCATCCGCTCCGGTTTCAAAACCGGCCAGCTTATCCTCAAGACGGTCTCTGGCCGTCAACATCAGCACCGGCGTATTCTTTCCAGCCTCCTGGCGTAGTTTCCGGCAAACCTCAAGCCCGTCCATACCCGGTAATGCCAGGTCAAGAACAATGGCATCAAAATCATTGACGATGGCAAGGTGAAGCCCTGTTACACCATCACCGGCAAAATCTACGGTATGGCCTTTCTCATCCAGGTAGTCGCCAATATTCGCAGCGATATCCGGGTTGTCTTCAATAATTAAAATTCGCATGGTGACACCTATGGTTTAAATATGTGTTCAGGGTCCAGAAAAGAAAAGGCCCAGGCAGATGATTTTACCACCTTACCTGGGCCTGAAACGCCCTGTTAACCGTAATCACAGCAGTTATGCTGCACTTGTCACGCGCTCAAGTGCGAACCTGCGCGATCAAGCTGTTAATAGTGTATGCCTACTGGCGTTAAAATATGGTTAACAGGAATAGAATTTTCTGTTAATGCGATAACCGGATTGATCATTGATCGATCAACTCAACGCCCCTGAGATTCCCAGCCAACGAGTCCACGTCACCGCCTTCAGACAGTTTCACCGCGAGACGGACTTCGTTTTCAGAATCGGCGTACCTTAGAGCATCATCGTAGGTAATCTTGCCATCTTTATACATCCCGAACAAACATTGATCGAACGTGACCATGCCATGATGATTGGAGGTAGCCATAATTTTCTTCAGGTCTTCAATTTCACCATTGCGGACCTTTTCCTTGACCAGCGGTGTCGCCAAAAGAACTTCCACCGCTGCCCAGCGCCTGGTCTGATCTGCCGAAGGAACCAATTGCTGCGCTATGATCGCACGCATATTGAATGACAGGTCCAGCAATACCTGATCCTTGGCCTCCTCCGGGAAGAAATGCAGAATGCGGTCAAGCGCCTGGTTGGCATTATTGGCATGCAATGTACACAGCACCAGGTGACCTGTTTCGGCAAATGTAATGGCATATTCCATGGTCTCACGGGTGCGAACTTCACCAATCATGATCACATCAGGTGCCTGCCGCAGGGTATTGCGAAGTGCAATTTCAAAAGACTCGGTGTCAATACCAATCTCACGCTGCGTAATCAGGCTCTTACCATGAAAGTGCACGTACTCAATCGGGTCTTCAATGGAAATGATGTGGCCACTCATGCGCCTGTTGCGATAACCCACCATGGCTGCCAACGAGGTTGATTTACCGGTACCGGTAGCCCCCACAAACAGCACAATTCCACGTTTGGTAAGGGAAAGATCGGTCAGTAGTTCCGGTAAGCCCAGATCGTCAAAAGTGGGGATGGTCGTCTCGATTCGACGGCACACAATGCCGGGATGACCCTGCTGAAAAAATGCGCTGACGCGAAAACGGACTGTATCACCAAGCGCAATAGCAAACTGACATTCCTGGGTGTTAACAAACTCGGTTTTCTGTTTGGCTGTCATCAGACCGTGTACGATCTCGCCAACCTCTTCCGGCAACAGTACTTCCGTTGAAATCGGGCGCAACTTACCATTGACCTTGATGCATGGCGGCGCATCGGCGGTAATGAAAAGGTCAGAACCCTTTTCCTTGTGTACTTCCATCAGCCAGTCATTAATTGCACTCATATCATCAACCTCACTGTCTCATGTCACATAAATAATTTTCGATCTACCGCCTTCCTGGCAGCTTCCTGGCGAAGCACAATGCCTCTTCTAACCAGGCCTTCCATATATTGATCAAGCGTGTGCATACCCACATTCTGCCCCGTTTGAATAGCTGAATACATCTGCGCAACCTTGTCCTCGCGTATCAGGTTCCGGATCGCCGGAGTTGCCAGCATGATCTCATGCGCAGCAACGCGACCTCCACCGACACGCTTCAACAATGTCTGGGCGATGACCGCACGCAGTGATTCCGACAACATGGATCGCACCATCGATTTCTCACCGGCCGGAAACACGTCAATGATACGGTCAATGGTCTTGGCAGCGGAAGAAGTATGCAGTGTGGCAAAAACCAGATGACCGGTTTCAGCGGCCGTCAAGGCCAGCCGTATTGTCTCAATATCGCGCATTTCACCGACCAGGATAATATCCGGATCCTCACGCAGGGCTGAGCGCAGTGCCTGGTTAAAGCCGTGGGTATCCCTGTGCACCTCACGCTGATTGATCAGGCATTTACGTGATGTATGCACGAACTCAATGGGGTCTTCGATGGTCAGGATGTGACCCGACACCGTGTTATTGAGGTGATCAATCATTGCTGCCAGCGTGGTGGTTTTACCTGAACCGGTTGGGCCGGTTACCAGCACAAGGCCACGTGGAACGTTGATAATCTCCGTGAATGAGGGTGGTGCACCAATGTCTTGCAGCGTTAATACCGCAACCGGGATGGCTCTGAAGGCTCCACCAACGCCGCGGTCATTATGAAAACAGTTAACGCGGAAACGGGCGAGCCCGGGAACGACATATGAATAATCATTTTCCAGATTGGCCTCAAAATCGCGCCGCTGATGATCGTTCATCGTGCTGTACAGCAACTCTGTAAGTTGCTGGTTCTCCAGTGCTGGTACGTTCAAACGGCGCAAATCACCGTCAACTCGTATCATGGGTGGCAACCCGGATGACAGATGAAGATCAGATGCCTTGTTTTTAACGGCATATGCCAGTAGTTCAGCAATATCCATTTAACACTCCTTGCAGGGATACTGTTCGCATTACAATACATTATGACTCAAAATGACGATAATGCCTGAAACCGATCCATGGTTTTTATTGCAACTTCTGCAACAATAGAACAATGCCTATGCCTGCTGCAACATGAAAAATTCACTCTCTCAATTACAATCGGTCCGAAAAAGGATAGAAAACGCATGTATCGCCGCCAACAGGCCGGCCGATCAGGTGTCTTTACTTGCGGTCAGCAAGAGGCATCCAGCAGAAAAAGTTAATGTTCTGAATGCGTTAGGTGTCTCCGATTTTGGTGAAAACCAATTAAGAGAAGCATTGCTTAAACAAAAAGACCTGCAACACCTGGATTTACAGTGGCACTTTATCGGGACAATACAATCCAATAAAACACGTGACATTGCTGCAAACTTTCAATGGGTGCAGAGTGTAGACAGGACAAAGATCCTGCAGCGCCTTGCCCTTCAGCGACCGGCATCCCTGCCGCCCCTGAATATCTGCCTGCAGGTCAATATTGACATGGAACCACAAAAGGCCGGTGCAACCCCGGAACAAATAATGCAATTGGCAGCCATGGCAGATGGCCTTGAAAATATAAAGCTGAGAGGTTTAATGGCGATTCCAAAACTAAGCACTGACCCGCAACAGCAACATGCCAGCTTTCGCAAGGTGCGCCATCTGTTTGACGATCTCAGAAAGGCAGGTCATGACATTGACACTTTATCGATGGGCATGTCTGCAGATCTGGAAATCGCGATTGCAGAAGGAAGTACGATGGTACGGATTGGCACGGATCTGATGGGACAGCGGTCAGCATGAATTCGATTAAATATAAGGACAAGGTATGAGAATTGCGTTTATTGGTGGCGGTAATATGGCCACGGCTATGATTGGCGGTTTGTTTGCTGCAAATGACGTGCCATCAAAAATACAGGTCGCTGACCCCAACCCGGATGTCAGGTTTCGGCTTGAAGAGCAGTGGCCGGTGAATTGTTTCAGCCAGGCAACCGAGGCCATTGAAGACGTGGATACCATTGTGTTGGCTGTCAAACCACAGTCTTTACCAACCGTACTTGAAGATATTGGTGAATTCATCAGTGCTGAACAGTTGGTGATTTCCATCGTCGCCGGGATTCCAGTGAGCAAGATAGCCGGGCAACTGAAATCTCCGGCAGCAATTGTCCGCACAATGCCAAATATTCCGGCCCTGATTGATCAGGGTATCACTGCACTGTTTGCCAGTGAAAGGTGTAGCCCGGAGCAACAGGTCGCTCAAAGTTTGATGCACTCTGTCGGTGAAGTGGTCTGGCTGGAACAGGAAAGCCTGCTGGATGTCGTGACTGCTGTGTCCGGTAGTGGACCCGCCTATTTCTTTTACCTGATAGAAGCCATGCAAAATGCCGGAACCCGTTTGGGCTTACCCGTAGATATCGCGGAAAAACTGGCCCTTCATACTGCCAGTGGTGCCAGTGCCATGGCCTTACAGAGTGATTTTGATGTGGCAGATTTGCGCCACCGTGTTACCTCCAGAGGCGGCACAACACAGGCCGCACTTGAGGTATTGCGGGCAGGAGAATTCGAGAACCTGATCGATTCGGCCATTGCTGCTGCAACCAGGCGCGGACGGGAGTTGGCAGAATGAATACCACCGGCGCTATTAATTACCTGGTCAGCACGATAATCGACCTCTATATTGCGGCCATTATGCTGCGCCTGTTATTACAATGGGTAAGAGCTGACTTTTACAATCCCTTGTGCCAGTTTCTGGTTAAGGTGACCAATCCGGTACTGGTCCCTGCCCGGCGAATAGTGCCATCCATCGGTCGACTGGATACGGCTTCTGTCGTGGTGATGTTGATTCTGGAGGTTTTGCAACTTGTCATCATCAACCAGTTAAGCCAGGCCGGATTTGGGCTACAGTTCATGTTGATATTTTCGGTGAGAAAACTGCTGGTCACATTGCTGATGACTTACTTTGTTCTGATCATTGCCAGGGTAATCGTCAGTTGGATTGGCAGCCAGTCCCGCCACCCGCTGATCCCACTAGTTTATCAACTGACAGAGCCGGTTTTGCGCCCGATCAGCAAGCTGGTTCCAGCTATAAGCGGCATCGATCTTTCTCCCTTGTTTGCCCTGATTGCGCTGCGTTTTCTTTTGCTTCTGCTAGGATGGTAAGTAACAATTCTGAAATTATTGGCGTTGTTCGCCTGTCTATACTGATATTGACACACCTTTATACCGGAAAAGGACCTGAAAAATGAAAAGACTGATGCAAACACTAATTCTGCTGGCCACTCTCACAACCCTGCCCGCTACTGCTCAACAGGCCATGGAATTTGACGGCTATACCATTCATTACAATGCATTGAGTTCCAGCCTGATTACACCGGAAGTTGCACAAGCCTACGGCATTAGCCGTTCAGACAGCCGTGCATTAATCAATATCTCGGTTTTGAAAAAAAATAGCGATGCCGCCAGGGCAAGTGTCACTGCAACCGGCCGCAACCTGACTGGCCAAACCCGTCAAGTCGAAATGAGAGAGGTCAATGAAGGCGATGGTGCGATCTACTATATCGGTGAACTATCCGTCAGAAACATGGAAACATTCGATTTCACGGTACTTGTCACACCCCAAGGCAACAATAAACCCTACACCGTAAAATTCCGTCAACAGTTCTACACCGAGTAATTTCATCGGGTTAGCTTCCTGCATTCAAGGATGGCGCCATATCCGGCACGATAATCCGGATAGTTCAAACTGAAACCGCTGCGCCGCAATCTTTGATTGTTTACGCGCTTGCCACGGCCGGCCTGTTTCATGCTCAAGCCTTTGGGTGCTGCACTCCCGAGAGCCGCTGCAATCCAGCAGAGCACATCATATTTTGCAACTGGCCGATTGTCAGAAACCAGGTACAAATCCAAAGGATCATCCAGCAGCAACAAATGCATCAGTGCAGCAGCTACATCATCTCGATGAATGCGGTTTGTAAAAACCGGTGGTGATTGCTGAACCTCCAAACCTGCTGATGCAGCAAGCCTGATCATACCCTCACGCCCCGGTCCATAAATACCGGAGACCCGGGCGACAACCAGTTTATCGGTACAACCCGCAGCCATTTGCTCCATTCGTAACAAGATCTCACCGTTGAAACGGGCGTCCACAGGTTCCGTTTCCTCATTCACAACACCGCCATTCGATTGTCCGTATACTGCGGTGCTTGATACCAGCAATGTACGTGCAGGCGGCTTTTTCAGGCTGTTCCAGAGGTTTATCCAGCCATCCAGAAAAATAGATTCATAAGCCGCCGGGTCGCGACTTGCCGGCGTCGGCATAAACACGAGGTCCGTGATGGTTTCCGGAAGTGATGCCAGGCTGTCGGGATCTGTCAGATCGGCCTGAACTGCTTGCACGCCCTTTGGCAAAGTTGAAATATCCCGCTTCAGGCCATGAACGGCATGGCCGTTTCGCAACAGGCTGGAAGCCAGAACGTTGCCAACATCTCCACAACCTGCGATCAGGACGTTCATTGAACCGGTTCGGGTTCCGACCTGTCAGTCCGGTAACGTGAATTTGGCAGCGTCCGTAACCAGATCAGCCACACAACGAGCGAATCCAGGACGATCAATGCCTGCCACAGGTATAGGTGAGCCCACTCAAATGCCGAATAATTCCACTGTCCAAGGTAGAAAAGGCTTATGATCCTGAGCAGATTGAGTATCTGGATGACGAAAAACCCCACTGCAAAACCCATCAACTTGTTTTTAATCGGTGCGGGAAACGCAAAAATGGCGGCAAACAATATGATCACCGCTTCAATACCATTACAGCCACGCTCAATACGTACGCCGAATCCGGATACCTCGTTACGTATAACATTACCGCTGGCAATGACGTTATCGTCAAAAACCTGCACTATCCACACACTGATATCCGCAATCATTGATGTAAATGGAAGGATGACGTACTTTTCTGCTGGCTGTAAAATCTCAAGTGCAAACAACCCGATCAGTAATATTGAAAATATGACAAAAAAACGAAGCATAAAACCTGTGGCAATTCCTTTAAGACGGGATATCTCAATGTTAACCAATGCGATGTGGGCTTGCACGTCGTTTGTGGAACCCGCAGATAACAGATGACCAGGTCAGATCAAAACGTGTTCCTGATCGGCCCGATGGGATCCGGTAAAACAACGATTGGTAAACAGTTGGCAACGCTGCTCAAACTTGATTTTTATGATTGTGACCATGAACTTGAACGGCAAACCGGTGCCAGTGTCAGCCTCATTTTTGATGTTGAAGGAGAAGCCGGGTTCAGAAGCCGGGAAAGCAGGCTACTTGACCAATTGACGGCAAAAAAAGGTGTACTTGTCTCCACCGGAGGTGGGGTAGTTTGCAACGAAGAGAATCGCAGCCTGTTGCGCACGCGTGGTCTGGTTGTCTACCTGAAAACCAGTATAGAGAATCAACTCAAACGTCTAAGCCAGGACAAGAGTCGGCCATTGCTGCAAACAGAAGATCGTGCCCAGCGGTTGCTGGATCTGGCAACGGTGCGAAACCCACTTTACGACGGTACTGCTGACCTGGTATTCAGCACCCGTGACCAAAGCGTGCACAGCACCGCAAAGGAACTGTTTTCAGCCATTCAACAACAGGTGGATCCACTTAATGCAGACAATTAGAGTTGAATTGGCGGACCGTAGCTATACCGTCACCATTGGTTCCGGAATATTGGGTACCAACAACCCTGCCTTCAATATCCCAAGCGGAAGCACCGCTCTGGTTGTCAGTAATGAAACCGTTGCACCCCTGTATCTGCGGGCACTCAAAGATTCATTGGCCGGTGTTCAAATACATACCCTGACCCTGCCTGACGGTGAATCGTTTAAAACCCTCGAATACTGGTCTCAGATAATCAACAGGCTGGTCGAGATTCGCGCAACCCGGGATATGACTCTGCTGACACTCGGCGGTGGCGTGATCGGCGACATGGGTGGCTTTGCTGCAGCTTGTTACATGCGGGGTGTGCGTTTCATCCAGGTACCAACAAGCCTGTTGGCCCAGGTAGATGCGTCGGTCGGTGGTAAAACTGGCTTTAATCATCCGCAAGGAAAGAACCTGGTTGGCGCATTTCACCAGCCTGCATCCGTAATAATTGATATTGATACCCTGAAAACACTTCCCAAACGTGAGTTTTCAGCAGGAATGGCGGAGGTCATCAAAATTGCTGCTATCCGTGATGCGGGTTTCCTGGACTGGCTGGAGAACAACTGCTCAGGCATCAATGCCAGGGATCCTGAGACTCTCATCAGCATGATCGGGCACAGCGTTCAGAATAAGGCGGACGTGGTCATCGAAGATGAACGTGAAGCAGGTGTGCGTGCCCTGCTGAATTTCGGCCATAGCTTTGCACACGCACTGGAAACCTTCACTGAATATACCAGGTACCTGCATGGTGAGGCTGTCGCCATTGGCATGATGGTTGCCACCAGGCTCAGTGAGCAAAGGGGTTTGTGTACACCGGGATTTAGTGAACGACTGGGTATTTTACTGCAGTCATTTGGTTTGCCGGTTGATATGCCGGATAATGCGCCTCCGGGCGATATTCTCGAATTGATGAAGCTGGATAAAAAGGTCATCGCCGGCTCATACCGGCTAATATTACCAGAGGCTGCAGGCCACGGAATCATCGACAGCAACTCCAGTAACGAACAGATTGCGGCGGCCATTGTTGCCAGTCAATCACGATAGGGTAAATATGAATTCAGTATTGAAAAACGACCTGTATATCAGGGCACTACTCCGCCAGCCAACAGAACGGACACCCATCTGGGTAATGCGCCAGGCCGGACGTTACCTGCCCGAATACCGGCAACTACGCGGGGAAGCTGGCAGCTTTATGAACCTGTGCACCAATCCGGAACTTGCCTGCGAAGTGACACTACAACCCCTGCGAAGATATAAGCTGGATGCAGCAATCCTGTTCTCAGATATTCTGACAATTCCCGACGCCATGGGTCTCGGTCTTTATTTTGTTGAGGGCGAAGGCCCAAAATTCAAAAGCGTGATCAAGTCTGCTGAAGATGTTGAAAAACTACAACGGCCGGATCCGGCGACATCACTTGCTTACGTCATGGACGCGGTAGCATTGATCCGCAAAGAGCTTAACGGTGACCTTCCATTGATTGGTTTCAGCGGTAGTCCGTGGACACTGGCAACCTACATGGTCGAGGGTGGTTCGAGTAAAGCCTTTGCAAAAATCAAAGCCATGATTTACGGCGAACCGGAAACAGCACACTTGCTACTCGATAAACTGGCTGATTCAGTGATTGATTACCTCAATGCACAGATCGAAAGTGGTGCACAGGCCGTGCAAATTTTTGATACCTGGGGTGGCGTACTGGCACCGGACATGTTCCGGGAATTCTCACTGCGTTACCTGGAAAAAATTGTCGCCGGCTTACACCGATCCTACGATGGCAAAACCATCCCCGTAGTGCTGTTTTGCAAAGGTTGTAATTCTCACCTTGAAGCAATTGCAGATACCGGTTGTGACGGCCTCGGTGTGGACTGGACAATCACACTTGCTGAGGCAAGAACCAGGGTCGGAAACCGGGTTGCCCTGCAAGGCAATCTTGATCCGGCCATCATGCTGACAAATCCCGACATCATTGAAAACCAGGTAAGGGTAACCCTGGCCAGTTACGGAAAGGGCTCCGGTCACGTATTTAACCTGGGACATGGCATCACACCCGAGGTAGATCCTCATCATATGACCGTCTTAACCGAGAGCGTTCAAAAGCACAGTCCTGCATGGCATAAATAACAGTCAAATAACCG
>Ga0164313_10002571_pt1 | contig 16226 bp, 13 predicted proteins | sample GuaBasSedimGuay4_FD_113735 | JGI IMG/M metagenome (GOLD analysis project Ga0164313, IMG submission 113735) | Subseafloor sediment microbial communities from Guaymas Basin, Gulf of California, Mexico - Guay4, Core 4569-4, 0-3 cm | ecosystem: Environmental > Aquatic > Marine > Hydrothermal vents... | reverse complement strand
CCCTGATTCACGTGCATGCATTTCTGCGCCACCTAGCGCTTCCTCTTCTGCAATCTCACCTGTGGCGGCTTTAAGCAATGGTGGACCGGCAAGGTAAGCGCGCGCCTTGCCCTTCACCATAATTACGTAATCAGACATGCCGGGGATGTAAGCACCACCCGCCGTTGACGCACCATGTACAACGGTAATCTGCGGGATTCCTGCCGCCGAAGATTGTGCCTGAGTCATAAAGCGGTGACCCGCACGATTAAAACCAAGATGCTGCAGAAAGAGGTTTCCACCACCACTTTGCACAAGGCAGATAAAGGGAAGCTTTGCCTCGCTGGCGATCTCCTGAGCTCGTTTCAGCTTATCGTAAGACTGGGGCATGTTGGTACCCCCTTTAATCGCCGCATCGTTTAGGTAAATCATGCAGCGAGTCCCTTCGACAAAACCAATCCCGACGATAATTCCAGCACCAAAAACATTCTCTTCGCCGTCATCATCATGCTGACCCAGCCCCGCCAGGGTACTCAATTCGACAAAACTCGCACCGGGATCAATTAGCAATGCCAGCCGGTCACGTGGCAGCAGTTGTCCTCGCTTTTTAAATAACTCGCGTTTGCGATTGGAGGTGGTATGAACACGCCCTTCAAGCTCGTTAATCTGCTCAATCAATCCCAATAAATCACAACGGTTTTTCTTAAAAGAATCACTTTGACGATTAACTTTACTTTGAATAACAGCCATAACGAATCAGCTTTCCAGTGATGATGGGTGAATACCCATCCGTTTTGAGATAATTTCCAACATCACTTCGTTCGCACCGCCACCAATTGAACACAAACGAGTGTCTCGAAAAATCCGGCTAATCAGGTTATCCCACATAAAGCCCTGTCCTCCCCAGTATTGCAAACAGGCTGAGGGAATGCTTTGTCCAAGCGCACCTACTTTAAACTTAGCCATTGAGGTGAGCATATCGACATCTTCACCATTAACATATTTCTCGCAGGCGTGATAAATCAAAGCTCGAACAGCCTCTATTTCAGTCTGCATCTCTGCCAATTTGAAATAAATTTCCTGATTAGCAATCAAGGGTTTTCCGAAAGCTTTGCGCTGTTTGGTGTAGTCGATCGTAATATCCACAGCATCCTGAACCTGACTCAGATACTTTGACATCACAAACAACCGCTCTTCCTGAAACTGCTTCATTTGATAGATAAAACCACGCCCCTCTTCACCAATCAGATTCCTGGCTGGTACGTGGACATTATCAAAATAGAGTGGCGCTGTATCTGAGCTATGGGCGCCCAGCTTCTTGAGTTTTTTGCCCCGCGTCACCCCTTTGCTATCGAGTGGAACGATAATCAGTGATTTATTCTTATGTGGCCCATTATCCCCGCCGGTATTGCACAGCAGACAGACCCAGTCAGCTTGGGTGGCGGTAGTGATCCACATTTTGCTGCCGTTGATAATATATTCATCACCAACACGTCGCGCTTCTGTTTTAATTGAAGCCACATCAGAACCGGCACCCTCTTCACTTACACCAATACAGCCAACCGCATCACCCGCAATCGCCGGTATCAGAAAGTTACGCTTTAGCTCATCACTTCCGAAGTTCGCCAGTGCAGGCGTACACATATCCGTCTGCACACCGATTGCTGTCGATATTCCAGAGCATTTAATACGTCCAATTTCTTCAGCAAATACGACAACAAAAGAGTAGTCGAGCGCCTGTCCGCCCCACTCTTCCGGACGATTAATACCCAGGAAACCAGCATCACCCAGCTTTTTATATAACTCATGTGCAGGAAACAGCCCAGCCTCTTCCCACTCATCAACGTAAGGATTAATTTCTCGTTCAACAAATCGTGCTACAGAATCACGTAGCAGATTATGTTCCTGGCTAAATAACATCACCCCTCCCTCATTGATTATTTCTAGCCAAGTATAAACCTCAAAGACAAGGGCTAACAAGTGTTAGTTTGATATACTGCAAAAGCTACATTACTATGATGTCCTTCACCCGATAACAAAGGCTTACAACCCATGTACCAATCTATTTTCAAAGAAAACCTTTTTCAAGATCAGGTCATTATCATCACTGGCGGCGGAAGTGGAATCGGCCGTTGCACTGCTCATGAGCTCGCAGCATTGGGTGCAAAAGTGATTCTTATTGGGCGACGCAAGCATAAGTTAGAGGAAGTTTCACATGAACTATCCCTGGAAGGCTTTGAATGCGATTACTACGAGATGGATATTCGGGAGCTTGATTCAGTCGAAGAGACCATTGCGGCGATTATTAACAAGCACGGCCAGATAAATGGACTGGTCAATAATGCAGGTGGGCAATTTCCAAGCCCTCTGAAAGACATTAGTGATAACGGTTGGGAAGCGGTTATCCGAAACAACCTGACTGGCGGCTTCCGCATGATGCGCGAAGTTTATAACCAATGGATGGCTGAACATGGTGGCTCTATCGTTAATATTGTCGCCTCTGTCTCTTTTGGTATGCCGCACATGGGACATACGGGTGCTGCGCGGGCAGGCATGATCAATCTAACCCAGACCGCTGCACTTGAATGGGTTCACTCGGGTGTACGGATCAACGCAGTTTCCCCCGGCTCGGTCGCATCCAGTGGAATGGAAACCTACCCGGAAGAGTTTAAGAAAAAACTTAAACAACGTCGGCATCAAACCCCTATGAAGCGCCAAGCAACTGAAGCAGAAATATCGTCTGCTATCGTCTATCTACTTTCAGATGGAGCAGCTTACATAACCGGTCATACAATCGCAGTCGATGGAGGTCTTCCGCTCGCAAAGGAAAACTGGACTGTTCCTGAACATAGTCGATGCAAACCTTTTAATGGTTTCCATCTCTATGAAGAACCCGCCTTCCTCAGGGAGCCAGACTAATCCCGTATAAAGAGAGGATTGATTTAATCAGCCCAAAAGCGGCGCAGTTTTCACTACAGCCACACCACTTTTGGTAGTCCATGATACTAGGCCATTAAACGCGATTCTGAACTGCCGAACCCTTAATAACCCAACCTTGCACACTAAGGCGTTAACACTGCCCTACCAACTACTTTTCCACCCTCTAACTGATTAAGGATGTCATTGGCCGAATCCAGTGGATAAGTCTTTGTCGGTAATGCAGGAACCAGCCCTTTCCGCGCTAGCTTCATCAACTCGGCAAACTCGCTCAAGCTACCCGCATAACTTCCCATAATGGTTAACGCTTTGACGGGTATTAATGGCAGCGGCCAGGGAGCTGCTCCACCAAATAGCCCAACAATAACCATTTTTCCGCCTTTTCCAACCACATCGAAAGCCAATGAAGCGGTGCTTTCGGCACCCACTAAATCAATAACGGCGAGTGCTGAGCCACCAACAGCTGCTTGTACTTGTGCAACGGCATCTTCTGCCAGACCATCAATCGCTGCGCTTGCCCCTGCCGTGATGGCTGCAGCCCGTTTTTCAGGATCAATATCCACGACCACTGGAGGCAACCCTCCCATCGCCTTAACCAAACCGACGCACATAAGGCCCAAACCACCGACACCAACAATAACAACGGGTGCCTTTTTCAAGGTTTCTTCAACTTTTTTAAGTGCTGAATAGGTTGTCAGTCCTGAGCAGGCAAGGGGTGCTGCAATAGCTGGTTCCATATCACCCATATCAAACAGATAGCGTGGGTGAGGAATCTTGAGGTGGTCTGCGTAGCCACCGTCTACCTGAAGTCCTGTATAACGGGGTGCCGCACAATAATTCTCACGGCCATCCTTGCATTGGTGGCATTCCATACAACCTTGCCAAGGAAAGACAACATAGTTTTTGCTTTTATCCAGTTCACCTGCATCGGGACCTGCTGCAACGACAACACCTGCTGGCTCATGCCCCATCACTAATGGCAGCTTCATCCCACGCTCGGCAAAACTTAGCTTTTTACCGTGGCCTAAATTATAGTTACCTTCCCGTATATGCAGATCGGTGTGACAAACACCATTGGCCGTCACTCTTAGTAAAACCTCTGTGCCAGACACCGACATATCAGCACGCTCTTCTCCAACAACCGCGCCACCGAATTCATTTAGACATTGACAATGCATCATTATTTCCTCTTTTTAGATTTCACTTTGGCTGACAAATTTCACAATTCGGTAGGCATCGAGTCCTTCATAACCCCCTTCGCTACCGTAACCTGACATCCGGCGCCCCCCCAAAGGAGAGTCAAGAAACACGACAGGGTAGCCATTAATGCCCACTTTTCCCGAATCCAGATCTGTTGCTAAATTATCTGCTGTCTCCTGCGAGCCTGTAAAGGCATAAGAAGCCAGTGCAAAATCGGTGTTATTGGCTTTTTCGATGGCGTCATCATACCCATTGAAGCGATTCATTATTGCAATAGGCCCGAAAGGCTCTTCTTGCATAATTCTGGCACAATCGGGTACGTCTGCCAGCACAGTGGGTGCGTAGAAATTACCTGGCCGATCAAGCGCTTTACCTCCAGTTAGCAGCCGCGCACCCTGTTCAATGGCATCTTGCACTAATGCATCAACATCGCTTACCCGGCGTGAATGGGCTAATGGCCCCATTTGGGTTTCAGTATCCATTCCATCACCTACGCGAAGCGCACCAAAGGCTTTCGCAAAACCTTCTGAAAACTGATCAAAAACTTCCTCTTCTATAAAGAAACGGGTTGGTGAAATACAGACCTGACCAGCATTTCGGCTTTTTGTTGTCACAGAAAGGGCGATCACTTTCTCAATCGCGGCATCTTTAAAAATAAGAACCGGAGCATGCCCTCCTAGCTCCATTACACAGGGTTTAGCTTGCTGCCCCGCCATTGCCGCCAACCCCTGACCGACTGGCGTTGAACCTGTGAATGAAATTTTCCGAATAATCGGAGATTCAATCAACTTTCTACTGATTTCTGATGAGTCACCCATTAAAAGGTTTAATACCCCTTTTGGTAGCCCTGCTTCATCCAGCGCGTGAACAACCGCCATAAAAGAGGCGGGGGTTTCTTTTGCCGGTTTAACAATCACAGAACAACCGACCGCAATCGCCGCTGCCATTTTTCGTGTGGCCAATGATGCGGGAAAATTCCAAGAAGCAAATGCCGCAACGGGACCAATCGGTTCTTTACGAACCGTTCTATCAGCAAAGCCTGCCATTTCAGGCAATGTGCGGTCATTATGATCTGCCGCTGCATTGGCAAACCATTCCAGCAGCGTGGCGCAATTTTCTACTTCAGCTTTCGAATCAACCAGCGGCTTACCCAACTCAAGTGTCATATGCCGTGCGGTCTGTTCGGCATTTTCACGAATAATGTTTGCAGCACGATGCATAATATCAACGCGCTCTTCATAACTTGTTTTGCGCCACACTTCAAAACCGGCTGCCGATGAGGCTAAGGCTCGATCAATCAGCTCAGAATCGGCAAATGGAAAGCTTGCCAATACCTCTTCCGTAGCGGGATTCCAAACTTCACCTTTGCGTGCAGTTTCCGTGATCCATTCACCATTAATATATAGTGCGGGTACAGCATAATCGGGGTTTTGCATTGTTACGATCCTCTTTAAAAATCTAATTATTTCGTTGGCTGTGCGACTCACAAAGGGTCTGCACTTTATTAATTTTTATTCGCCTTACTATGTTGCCTCTTTTGCAAGAATCAACGCATCCAGAGAGATAACGCCACTCGCCATCGCTCTAAGCGGGTTAATTTCGATACTTTCAATATCACTCTCATTCTGAGTCGCCAGGAGCGACAAACGGCTAACTGCATCGGCAATTGCATCAATATCAACTGGCTCCTGCCCTCGCACTCCCTGAAGCAGTGCCACTCCACGCAAAGATTCAATCATTGATCGCGCTCGCTTTGGACTCACTGGTGCAAGCGAAACACTGACGTCTTTCAGTATTTCGGTAAAAATGCCACCAAGACCCACCATGACAATAGGCCCCATCACCGGATCATTTTGAGTGCCAACGATTAAATCCACACCCTCACCAATCATTGGTGCAATTAAAAGCCCATTAATTTTTGCATTGGGTTCTCTTTCCTTAACCGTTTTAAGCATCAATGTTGCAGCTCGACTCACCGCTTCTGCATTGGCCAAATTTAGCGCAACGCCACCCGCTTCTGATTTATGAGGAATATCCGCAGATACAATTTTCATCACGACAGGAAAGCCTATTTTATTCGCCGCTTTAACTGCCTGTTCTGCCCCACCCACAACCTCTTCTCCTGGAACAGGTATCCCCGCTTTGGCGATCAAGGCTTTGGCTTCTGCCTCTGTGATTTTTTCTGTTGGCAGGCTAATTTTGCCGATATCTGGAAAATCTCCTTCATCTTCATTTGCCTGTTCAAAGGCGGTATTTAATTTTGCTAAGGCCGACAACGCGACAATCGCACGAGATGGATCTTCAAAAACCATAATGCCGGCAGCCTCATATTTTTCTAGTATCTCTTCCGGTGCCTGACCGATAATCGCAAATGGCTTACCCTGCCCCTTTATCCCCTCACTAAAAACCTTTAACAACTTTTCACCATGAACCGGCGAACCAATTAGCGACGTGAAAAATGCGACCAACAAATCGTAACCTCCCTCATCGCACATCGCTTGAAGATTTTCACCAACGAGGGGGAAATCGTTGAGTGCATTGGCGGTAATGTCGACAGGATTACGAGGAGAGCTTAGCGGGTTGCGTTTAATTAGCTTTGCCTGAATGGTATTTGGCATGGGTGGCAAAGTCAGCCCAAGTTCCTCTGCCGCATCGGCCATCAAGACCCCCGCCCCACCTGAAATGGTTAACACACCCAATTTACTGCCGGTTGCACGAGGTGACAAACTCGCCGCATAAAGAATGTCAAACATTTGCTCGGTCGTGTGAGCGCGAAGCGCACCATATTGGTCTATTAGCGCCTGAAAGCTCGCATCAGAACCGGTTAATGATGCCGTATGTGACTGAACCGCTTCTGAGCCCACTTCAGAAACGCCTACTTTCATAATGGTGACGGCTTTACCCGCCGCCCGCGCCTTTTTTAGTGCGCGTATTAAAATCTCCGGATTTTTCACCCCTTCCATATAACAACCGACAACATCAACACTGTCTGAGTCGATCATGTATTCAAGACATTCGGCAACGGTTACATCTGATTCATTACCCGTTGAAATCCACTTGGTTACTCCTAACCGTCGTGTTTTAGACATAGTTAGCAGATGCGTCCCATAAGCACCTGATTGGGTAATTAACCCCACTCGACCTGCCCGCGGAAACCCCCCTTCAAGACCTGACGTAAAGGTTGGACAGTTACCATTATCACCATTGTATAAACCGAGGCAATTTGGCCCAAGAATACGAATGCCATAGTGGCTAGCGATTTCATCTACTTCTGCCTGCATGGTGTTGCCCTCTTCACCCACCTCTGCAAACCCAGCAGAGAAAAGGACAATAACTTTCACCCCTTTTTCACCGCAGGCGGTCACCGCAGCAGCAACTGCTGTCGAAGCGATTGCCAGTACCGCCAAATCAACCTCACCCGGAATTGCCGATATATCGGGATAGCATTTCAATCCCTGTATTTCGTCACGATTCGGATTAACCGGATAGAGTTTTCCTTTAAAACCCGCCTTAATATAGTAGGAAATAGGGCGACCACCGATTCGTTCTGCGTTGGCTGATGCACCAATGATTGCTACTGAGTTGGGCTCAAAAAGTGCCGCTAGCTCGTTAGAATGACCCACCTTATTCTTTTTACTTAATACCATCTATTCTTTTCCTATGGTCATTGTTCGTGCCAACACAAAACCACTATTGCTGAGCCTTTTCATAAAGACAGACTAAACAGTCCATTCGTTCTCAATTGCACCATTTTCAGGTGAAACAGTGCTGGGTCGCCTGCAACGACCCAGCCAAAAAAAAAAGCCCTTTGCCCGTTTAAACTGCTACTAGTTAGCCGCGCCTGTGAAAGTGAAGTTTTTGTACCCGCTAGCCGTCTCTGCTCGCAATACATCTGTATAGTATCCAAGACCGGCTAAATAGAACTGAACAGTGTTTTCTTTACCAGGAATATTCGCACCAAAAATCCAGGAGTCTGCTTTTGGAAAAAGCGTCAGGTCTGCAATTTCTTTACAGGTTTTCGTCCAGTCATTTTCTGCTTCCTTAGTCGCTTCAGCAGTCACTTGCCCTTTGTCTCGCATCTCTTTAATAAAATCCGAGATCCACTCTACCTGTACTTCAATACTGGGTGGCAGGTTGGTGAAAGGGCCATTAGGGCCGAGGATCATATGCATATTTGGGAAACCTGCGTGGCTCACACCAATATAACTTTTAGGGCCATCTTCCCATGTATCTTTAATTTGCGCACCATCACGGCCACGAATATCAATCTTCGTATAATTACCTTCAACGGCATCAAAACCGGTTGCATAGACCAGAATATCAAGCTCATATTCGCCCTCTTCCGTGAGAACACCCTTAGGTGTAATTTCGATAATCGGATTGGCTTTTACATCAACAAGTGTAACGTTGTCGCGGTTAAAGGTTGCATAATAACCCGAGTCACACAGCGGGCGTTTAGCATACAGATCATGCGGCTTCAGCTTGTTAGCTATTTCTGGATCATTGACAATTTCGTCAATTTTCTTGCGAATAAAGGTGCAGGCCGCTTCATTTGCGCCTGGATCAACGGCTATATCGCTGAATGTCTCAAACATGAACCGAAAGCCTCCGCCATTTTCCCAGGCGGCCTCAAATACCTTATCAGTTTCTTCAACAGGCAAGCCCGCGGCAGGTGTTGTACTTTCTTCAAAGCCAAAAGCAACCATTGAGCCCTTTATTTGCTTCCAGCTTGCATCGTAGTTCGCCTTAATGTTATTGCTGACTTCTTCGGATATTGGGCCATTACCAATGGGCACAGTATATTGTGGAGAACGCTGGAAAACAGTTAGGTGTCCAGCTTGAGGTGCCGTTGCAGTAATAAACTGAGTGCCTGTTGAACCGGTACCGATAACCCCTACCCGCTTACCGCTAAAGTCGACACCTTCATGTGGCCAGTTAGCAGTGTGGAACTGTTGCCCCTGGAACGTTTCACGCCCTTTGAAATTTGGAATATTCGTTGCTGATAATAACCCCAGCCCCGTAATGAGGTGCTGTGCGGTTACTTTATCGCCCTTGTCAGTCTCAACTTCCCAGAGATTCGTGCTTTCATTAAATTTCGCTGAAGTTACCTTGGTTTCAAACTGATAACTTTTGCGAATTTTGTAACGGTCTGCAAAGTGATTAAGGTATTCTAGGATTTCCGTCTGGTTCACGTAGCGGTTCTTCCATGTCCACTCCTGGAGCAACTCTTTATCAAAAGAGTAACAATAGTAAAAACCTTCTGTGTCTGACAAAATACCTGGGTAGCGGTTTGAATACCATGTCCCACCCACATCAGCATCTTTGTCATAACACTGAACGGACATCCCGAGTTCATCGCGTAACTTATGCGTCATATACATCCCACCGAAACCCGCACCAATTACAATTGCATCAAAATCAGCATTACTCATTAATATATCTCCTCGATCTTATTTTTTTAAAAATTCATCTTTATAGTGCCGCGTACCAAGCAGCAATTTTTTGTATCTCTTCATCTGCTTCTGGCGCACGTCCTGCCAAAAAAGGAAAGACATGCTGCATCCCATCAACCACTGATAGCGTCGAATTGACACCTGCATCGGTTACTCTGGAGTGGAGCCTGCGTGCATCATCCAGAAGGGTTTCAACGCTCCCTGCATTGATATAGATTGGTGGAAAATCAGAGAAGTCAGCATGTAAAGGATTAGCCAGTGGATCGTTAGCCACACCGGACTCCCCCAGGAACATTCCAACCATTGCTTCGAGCACAGGTCGACAGACCAACGCATCGGTTGCCTCATTACTATCCAGAGTCGCACCGTTCAGTTCCATATCAATCCAGGGAGAAAAAGCGATGACACTTCCTGGTAGAGGTAATCCCAATTCACGGGATTTTAGTACTGTACTAACTGCCAGATTACCGCCCGCAGAATCGCCAATTGTCGTTATATCTTCAGGCTTGGTACCACGCTCAAGTAGCTCTTTGTAGACTGCAACACTATCTTCGATCTGTGCAGGAAACGGCTGCTCCGGTGCCAACCGATAATCTAAAATCAGAGCTGTTGCAGCAAGAGCTTTTGCCATGTGCCCAGCAAGTTTTCGATGACTCGCTGCTGAGCCCACCGCAAACCCGCCTCCATGTGTGAAAATCAACACCTTTGATTTGTCAGCCTTCATGGGAAGCGCCCAAATAACCTCTAAACCAGCAATATTATCGTTTTTGTAGGTAACATCTTCTGGTTCAAAAGTGGCCTTACCCCACTCGTCAAATAAGGCACGCATGTCGTCGAGCCCCATCTCGGGGTTAGCAGCCATGCGGTCACTCCAGTTTTGATAAAGTGCTCGTAGGTAATCAGATTTTTTAGATGTCATTAACTCTACCCTCCCATTTATTTTGTATCACTGAGAAAGATGTCAGAACTTAATAAAGCAGCTCCATTGAATATGTCAGTAACCGCTTCCTGTCCTTCTCAGGGCCCGCCTTTTATAAGCTTTGGACGTCGTTTTCATTTACTTTCAATAGCCCAGCGTAGTGAGCAAGCTACATAAGGTTATTCTCTACGCTCAAAGAGTTATAGAATGATTTTGAACATTTTTTAGAACAATCTTGCTGCGGTATCGTAGTATCTTGTCAAGGCTAAGAGACTAATAGGGGCGGGTTTACTAAAACTTAGAGCTAGGTACCTGAAATATAGAATAAACTTTAGCGGGTCATCTCTTTACGAAATACTGCTGGTGTGACACCAACAAATCTACGAAATAGCCGAGTCATATGGCTTTGGTCTGAAAACCCACATTGAGCAGCGATAACTTTGATCGGAAGCAATGTGTTCGATAGTAATTGAGTTGCCTGCTCAACTCGTTTCTTGATGATAAATGCGTGTGGTGGACAACCAAATTCTTTTTCAAATTTGCGGCAGAAATGAAAAACCGATAATTGAACAGCAGCGGCCAATTCCGCCAAAGTGATATTGAGATCAATATTCTCTTCTATCAATTCTCTGAGCAGCCGTTTTTGCGCCGGACTAAACCCTCCATGAGAGACTTCCCGAAATATCACGTTCGAATACTGGCGCAGAATATGGATGCAGGCCTGGTTTTTAAGTGCCTCTACATAGAGCTCTCCTCCTAACGCTTCTGATGCGGCTTCATTCTCAAGGTTTTTTAACAACGAGGGCAAAACAGTATCTTCAGCCTTAACGCGGTCACTCAACTCTATATCACGAATATCACGGTCAAAGACTTCACCAGCCACGCTGGCAATTGAGTCACGCGACAGGTAAAGGTGAGAAACATCAATGGGCTTGTCCCAGCGCCACTGTGACTCTTGTGCCCGTGTGAGTATTGAAACAATACCGGGGCCAACACGATAATCTTTCCAAGGCCCACTACAACACCTGCTCATTGTTGCAGCGTTACCCTTATAGATAACAAACAGGTAATCACGCATTGTAGGTATGTCGACACTCATTTCTGAATATCGATAACCGCGTACTGTCATCCCCTTCCAGTCACATTTTTCGCTGTCAAAAGTAACCTTACCGGGTATCCAGCTCGGTAATTGGTTCGGTTTTACGAGATTATCACTCATAGAACCTTCGTTAGTCTTAAGTGTAAGTGGTTAGGCACTTCGTGCAATAGCGCTGGAAAGGGGCTACTCCCCTACTTCCCCGCAATTTTTAGAAATGATTTGGGAACGCTAACCAGCTTTCTCGTTTGATAATTCATAAAAACTATTCCTGTTTTAGCAATAGCGACAGTGCTATCTGATTCTTTGCATGTTACTCGATAGAAGATATCACAACCTTTATCTGAAAAATCACCAAGGCTAATTTCAACAGTTAACATCTGCCCAAAAAAGGCCTCTCCACGGTAATTTACTGCAATATCTGCCATGATAATTCCGGCCCCTTCCACATCTAGTTCGGACATTTTATTAGCCACGAAAAATTGAGCACGTGCCTCATGAAGAAGAGAAATAACGCTATCATGTGCTAGGTGATCTGCAAAATTAAGATCGGTAACACGTACAGATAAATCATGTGTAAACAGAGTTGTTTCAGGGTAAGCAATTTTTATGCGCGCCATAATTAGTTGACCATTTGTTAGTTAGATTATTGCTAATGTTATCACGTTGGTGGGTATAAAATACCAGTCCCTTGCTCTTACTAAATTGCGTGAGATTTTGATAAATTCTTATATCTAACTGGTTTCCCAACAGGGTTAAAAGAATAAATGAAAAGAAAATTCTCTTTAATAAATGATTAATTAAAGATTATAAAGGATTAGCCAATCTATTTATGCCTACAATGCATTGATAACTATGATTATATTGTTCAAGGGACCTACTTCAATGAACAAATAATCATACTTCATTAAACGAATAAACCTACCTGGATAGACGAAGAGGCCTACCTCGATGAACAAATCCTGTACTTCACTGAACGAATCACTATTTTGAGTTATCCACAGGTCTGACGCTGAAGCCTTTGCTGTTCTAGACATTAGCGCCTAACTTATTGGTTATAAATAGCTTTATTCTAATGGGGTTTAATCGTAGCTATTTCAAATTCGAGTGTATAAATTTTTTTCTGGGTTTGTGAGAGTATTGATTGCCAATTTTGGCAAATGTGCCCTCTAATCGAATGATCTGATGTTAGAAATACTTCAATATACGAATAAGGTCAGAGTGAGTGAACCCTTTCGCCATCATGAATACCTCAATAAACGAACTTTATAGGCAATAATCTACTTCTCACCTCGCATAATACCTCAATGTACGAATGGCACTCCATGTAACTGCCTGTTCTTATAGGGGATACTTCATAATACGAATTGCGTTCTTGTGCAGAAGTGAGTCAGGATTAGATAGTCGAGAGCTGATGAAACAGGTGCGTGCTGCCTTTTTCTTTCGATTGTTTAGGTACGTGTTACGTAAACCTTATCATCTTCAGAATTAACCTTTGCACTTGATAGAAATTCAAGCGAAATAAGCTCATTTAGCGCACTTTTAAGCAATTGTCTGAACTTTGCCTTACTTTTAGTGGTAGAACCACAAAGCTGGCGAAGTGTTTCCACCTTCATAGGAAAGGGCTGTGCGTGAGAGTAGTAGAAAGAGTGTAACCACTTTGCGAGGTTACCGAGTTGAAGCCTTTTTTCCCAAACGATTTGGGAATACTTTACATGGCCGAAAAGTGAAATTATGCGAGGCTCTAAGCGTACTTTCCATGTGCGAGATGAAGTGCCATCTTCTTCTCGCCATTCAAAATCACGAATTAATGATCCGGAATAACCGCCTGTTTTTGTACTGATCTCAAGCCCGGTGGCCGTGAGTCGTTGAATGGTTCTTTTTAGGCGGTCGTATGAGGGTTTGTTTGTTGCCCAACTGAGAGATTTTAATAATGAATGAGCAGTGAACTCGATGCAACTGCCAAGAGGGATTAAGCGAGCAAGGTGAACGAGTTGAAGGAAAACATCTTCATCATCTTGACGAAGTACTTCACCTGTATATGTAACATCTATGCCACCTAGTGTGGCAATACTCATGCTTTTTCTAAAGGCTCTTTCTGTTCGGCAATTACCTACTGTAAATAAAGCACCCCTAACCAGATCATTTGGTATGCCTCTTCTTGAGTCAGACCAAAGAGGTAGCTGAATAATTTTGCCACCCTGCCCTCTTTTTTGGACCGGTCTTTTTTTCTCAATAGATGTGGTGTTTGCCTGTTTTGTTAAGAGTACTTTATTTAGTCGACGGATTGAGGATTCTAGCGACCCATCTAAGGTGGGCAGTTTATCCTGAGCGGCGATTTCTTTTTCCTTTTGTTTCGTCATAAAGGGCTTCTCAAAAAAGAGGTAAATCATGGGATGCCAATGTTTACGCGACTATAAAACGGCTAGAAGCAAAATGCAATACATTATTATATTGTTAATGTATTATGGTATTACATTGCAATAAAAGTGGAGTGAGCTAGTGAAGGTATTGGCGGTTGTACAAAATAAAGGTGGTGTTGGAAAGACGACGGTTTCACGTTTATTGGCAGAGTATTTTGCGGCACAAAAATTACGGGTTTTAGCGCTTGACCTGGATTCACAGTGCAACTTTTCCAGACGATTCCTTGATATGGATTATGATCCATCTGAAGAAGACGGGATCCTGGCACCACTGCACCCAGACTATGATCATGAGGAGGAGTGGAGTGGCCGCAGTTCTACAGCGGACATTTATTATTCAGGCGAAGTCGTCCCCTACCCTACCAAACTTGAAAGCCTAGATATTTTGCCTGGCGAAGGAAAGAAACTTAGGGATGTGGAGTTAGTGAGTCGGGCAGATGTTAAGGCAAAGGTGCATGATCGCCTTAATGACTTTTTAGCTCTTGAAGATGTCCGCAACGAGTACGATCTTGTTTTGATTGATACCTCCCCGTCAAAGGGGCCGCTGACTGTCAGTGCGATGCGGGCGGCTTCACATATCCTCATCCCTACTGCAATGGAGCCACAATCGATTGAGGGCTTGTATGGGATGCTTCAATTATGGCGGCGTGAAAACAGGCGAAGACCAATAGATCAATCTCTAAAGATCCTGGGTATATTGCCCAACACTTTTAGAAAAGGAGTGGCGCTTCATGAGGGGTTATTAAGATCCTTGCAGGAAGATGAGGGGATTAAAGCACTGTTGACACCGATGCTTCTTCATCAGCGGATAGCCTTTGCAGAGTCAGATCACCCCGATGCAGCCCCGAAATCAGTTTTTTCATTAAAGGTAAAGGACCCTGCAAGAATTGAAGCTGAACGGTTTTGTAAATATATAGAAGAGCGTTTGTTCGAGGAAGATTAAACTATGGCAAATAAGAAAAAAAGATTTGGTGGCGGTTCAAGCTTGATTAAGGGAATAGCAGAGACTGTTCGGGATCGCGAGCTGGGTGAAGAAGAGTTTCTGGTTGAGCGCGTTGATATAGAAAAAATTAAGCCTGACCCTGAAAATCCGCGCCTTTTGGGGCTTACAGAAGATGAGTTGTTGTGGCTTCAGAATATTGATTATGTAGAAGAGGCTAGAGCTAGTGAGGCTGGTTTAGAGGAGAGGATTAAAACGTTACTCAAGCTGAGAGATCTTGCAGACAGCATTAAGGCTAACGGTTTAATGCAGCCTATTCGGATTTATAGGCTTGGGGAGGGCTTTAGGATTGAATCTGGAGAGAGAAGGTATTGGGGGACCATTGTTGCAAAGCAGTCAAAAATTCCAGCGATAATTCTTCCAGAAAGGCCTAAAAGATTAAGAACCTTGCAATTGATTGAGAATCTTCAGCGTGATGATCTGGATTTAAAGGCGCGTCTACGGAATATTGTCAGTGTTGTTTGTGAGCTTGAAGAGGAGGGGGTTGGCGCCCCATTAACAAGCATTGTGCTTGGTGAGGTGATTGGCACATCGCGACGGCAGGCAACTAAATATTTATCGGTTATTCGTTCGCATGAAACGATTATGCTTTCAATCTCATCAGGTATTATTGACAATCTTGATGTGGCCGTTGAGCTCTCAAAAATTGATAACCCTGAGCAGCTGGACAAGACAATTAAAGCCTACGCCAAGGGATTGACTCGAGCAGATGTTAAAAAAGAGATGCAGCCCCAGTTGGAACTCAGGGTAGTGAGTAAAAAAGGGCGGCCAGCAAAGAAAATTAACCTGGGGGCCACTAAAAATAGTAGCGTGGTTAAGCATATCATGGAGATTGGCGGGGCTGAGGATTTGTTGAGTGATGTGGATTGGAGTGATTTTAAAGCGGTATCCATTGCGTGGACTGACTTCTTAAGGGGGCTCGAAAAAGACCTATGAAAACAACGTACAGGTTGCCGGCAGCATTGCGTGTAGAAATGCTTGCGGTGGTAAAAGAAAAATATAACGTTAAATCGAAAAGCCGATGGATTAGAGAGGCGATTAATATGCTTCTCGATGAAGACGCTGCGCTGAAAGATGTTGGTGCAGGCGAGGAACTTGAGAAAAATGATCTTTTAGATACGGTAGATTTGGGGCAGGAGTTGCCAGGTAGAATTGATATTGCGATCGCTACGCTGCGGCGTCAAGACCCTCTGATGGAGGGTGTTATGGCGTCTATTAT
>Ga0164313_10002570_pt1 | contig 16234 bp, 11 predicted proteins | sample GuaBasSedimGuay4_FD_113735 | JGI IMG/M metagenome (GOLD analysis project Ga0164313, IMG submission 113735) | Subseafloor sediment microbial communities from Guaymas Basin, Gulf of California, Mexico - Guay4, Core 4569-4, 0-3 cm | ecosystem: Environmental > Aquatic > Marine > Hydrothermal vents... | reverse complement strand
TTGCCGCACGGCGTGGCAGCCCGCTGGTGATCGGTATGGCGGATGGAGAAATACTGATTGCCTCGGATGTGGCCGCACTGGTGTCGGAAACAAAAAACTTTATCTTCCTTGAAGATGGTGATGTGGCGGATATTGCCTGGAACCACATGACCCTTTATGACGCGACCGGTACGGTGGTGGAGCGGCCGGTCAAGGCATCCAGCGTTACTCTGGATGCGACAGACAAGGGTGAGTATGCGCATTACATGCTCAAGGAAATCTTCGAGCAGCCGCGTGCCGTTGCCGACACCCTGGAGGGTAGAATCGGCAGCAACCAGGTGCTGGAAGAGGCATTTGGCGCGGGTGCCACGGAAATCTTTGACAAGGTGGCCGGGGTGCACATTATCGCCTGTGGTACCAGCTACCATGCAGGTATGATCGGTCGCTACTGGCTGGAATCACTGGCTGGCATACCCTGCAGCGTGGAAGTGGCCAGTGAATTTCGCTATCGCCATCCGGTGGTGCGCAATAATTCATTGATTGTAACCCTGTCCCAGTCAGGTGAAACAGCGGATACCCTGGCCGGTCTCGAGGAAGCCAAGCGACTCGGTTACGGACACTCGCTCTCCATCTGCAACGTTCCGGAAAGTTCCCTGGTGCGCGCCTCGGACCTGGTCCTGATGACGCATGCGGGACCGGAAATCGGCGTGGCCTCGACCAAGGCTTTCACGACCCAGCTGGTTGCCATGTTGCTGCTGACTATCGTACTGGGCCGTCGTCATGCCATGTCTGCAGAGACAGAAGCCCACCTGGTGAATGAACTGCGCAGTGTGCCCGGCAAGATTGAACATGCGCTAACCCTGAACGAGCAGATCAGGTCGCTGGCAAAAGCGCATTTTGGCGACAAGCACAATGCGCTGTTCCTCGGCCGTGGCGCCCAGTTTCCGGTAGCCATGGAAGGTGCGCTCAAGCTCAAGGAGATTTCCTATATTCATGCCGAGGCCTATCCTGCCGGCGAACTGAAACATGGCCCGCTGGCGCTGGTGGATGACAATATGCCGGTGGTCGTGGTTGCGCCCAATAACGAATTGCTGGAAAAGCTCAAGTCCAACCTGCAGGAAGTGCGTGCACGGGGCGGCGAGCTGATCGTATTTGCCGATGCGGATGTTGGCATGATCAGTTCACTGGGTGTGACGGCATTGCCGGTATCACCCACCGAGGACGGCATTGCACCCATTATCTTCTCGGTGCCGCTACAACTGCTGGCGTATCACGTGGCCGTGCTCAAGGGCACCGACATCGATCAGCCGCGCAATCTGGCCAAGTCCGTTACCGTCGAATAAAACCGCTCGGTGCGAAATGGTACTTACTTAAGAGGTATTGTCAGTAAAAACCTGAAATTAGCCACGGAAGCACACGGAAAAAAACGGAAATAATTCTATTAAGGCATTTTTCTTCACCTGGCACACAAAGTCATCTGCCAGTCCTTCCAGACTCCATGAGTAGCCACACCCAAACTAAGCTTTTGATATTCAAAGTATAGTTTGAATTGATAATGATTATATGCTAATATTGCGCGTTAATCATAAAGGTACCCGCATTGTGGCCGGGCAACAAGGAGTAGCGAGTTTGGATAAGGATTCTATGTTTTTCTGCATTCCCCAACAGGCTTTTTTAAGTGTAAACACCTGCAAGAGTTTGCGTGAACGACCAGTCGGCAAGGCGCCGGCCGGTGCCCCGCCAAAATTGATTGCCTGCGAAAAGTGTAACATGCACCCGCTGGTTGATATTGCCAAGGTCCCGCTGGTCACACTGGAGGCCTATCTCGGTGGTTCCCGGCCAAAGACGGTCAATCTGAATTCGCCCAGGAATAAAAAACTGCTGGCTGGATTACAGGAACAGGAAGTTGCCTGATAGCCCTTAATAGGTGTGATCTTTCCAGTTAGCGCCCCGGCGCCGGTCCTTGCGTGACCGGCGGTCGGGGTTTTCATTGTCAAAGCGTACTTCCTGGCGTTGTTCGCCTCTTTTGCGCCGATGCTGACTGCGGTGGTCTTTCAGACCCTTGAACTGACAGGTACACATCGCTGAGCTGCAGCCTTCCAGTGGTAACTGCGGTGCTTCATCAAACGTGAATTGCTGGCCCAGCAGGGCTTGCGCGGCTTCACAGCCGGCCTGGCCAATTTCCACACCCCAGAACATCGAGTTGCCTTCCAGTTTATCCAGCCCCCCGAGTTTTGCCGGCGCAGCGGCCGCGGCATTCGTGCCACCGGTTGTGCGGTGGGCAGGTTTATGACGATGGGGCGGCGTCTTCTTGCCGCGTAATACCCAGATAACACCGCCGATCAGGCCGATAATAACCAGCAGTACAATAAGTGCGTTCATCGTATTCCCTGCAATGACAATGTGATTGGTGGCGACAGCAAACTACCGATACACTAAGTATCAGAGTCACCGGTCAATCGCAAGCCTTGCGGTGCAACTGGCAGTTTGCGATCAGCCAGCATCGGTTTGTTTTGCTAGAATCTATGCCCATGGATGTTTCACGAATTATTGATCCACTGAACGCTGCGCAGCGCGAGGCAGTGTGTGCGTCCACCGATCCCCTGCTGGTGCTCGCCGGTGCGGGCAGTGGCAAGACGCGGGTGCTGGTACACCGGATTGCCTGGTTGATCGATGCCGAGGGTCTGTCGCCCTACGCCATACTCGCGGTGACCTTTACCAACAAGGCGGCGGGTGAAATGCGCAGCCGTATCGAGGAGATGATCAAGGCACCGGTATCCGGTATGTGGGTCGGCACCTTTCACGGGCTGGCGCATCGGCTGCTGCGCAGCCATTGGCAGGAGGCCGGTTTGCCGCAGGGCTTTCAGATACTGGACTCACAGGACCAGCTGCGGCTGGTCAAACGCGCCATTCAGTCACTGGAGCTGGACGAGGCGAAATGGCCCCCGAAACAGCTGCAGTGGTTTATCAACGGCTGCAAGGACGAGGGTCGGCGCCCGCAGCATATTGAACACCGCAATGATCCCTACCTGCAAACGCAGCTGGAGATTTATGCCGCCTACGAGGCATTGTGCCAGCGTTCCGGACTGCTGGATTTTGCCGAATTGCTGCTGCGTTCCCATGAGTTGTGGCTCAAGTATCCGGCCTTGCTGGATCACTACCGGCAGCGTTTTCACCACATCCTGGTCGATGAATTTCAGGACACCAATGCCATTCAGTATGCCTGGCTGCGAATGCTGGCTGGAGATGCCGCCAATATAACGGTCGTGGGTGATGATGATCAGTCCATCTATGGCTGGCGTGGCGCAAAGGTGGAAAACATTCTGAGTTACCAGCAGGACTTCCGGAATGCGCACGTTGTACGGCTGGAACAGAATTACCGCTCTACCGCGAATATCCTCAATGCGGCCAATGCCGTTATCAGCAACAATACCGGGCGCATGGGCAAACGGTTGTGGACGGAGGGCCATGACGGTGAGCTTATCCAGCTCTATACCGCGTATAACGAACAGGACGAGGCACGTTATGTCGTTGAGCGTATAGAGGATTATGTTGACAAGGGGAACGTGCGCAGCGAGGTCGCGATTCTGTATCGTTCCAACGCCCAGTCGCGCGTGTTTGAAGAGCGCCTTATGCAGTGCGGTATTCCCTACCGGGTCTATGGCGGCCTGCGGTTTTTCGAGCGTGCCGAGATCAAGGATACACTCGCCTACCTGCGTCTGACCTGTAATCGTGACGATGATGCGTCCTTTGAACGGGTGGTGAATCACCCGACGCGCGGCATTGGTGGGCGTACTCTGGATATCGTCAGGCAGCAGGGCAGGGATGCCGGTACTTCACTGTGGCAGGCTGCCATTACCATTATCAATGAAAAACGTGTGGCTGCGCGTGCCTGCAATGCACTGCTGGTATTTTTACAGCTGATTGATGAAATGGCTACCGGCATAGACAGTCTGCCGCTGGGTGAACAGGTTGAGCAGGTAATGCATCCCAGCGGACTGGTCGATCATTTTGGCAAGGAAAAAGGCGAAAAGGGGCAGACGCGCCTGGAAAACCTGCAGGAGCTGGTCAACGCGGCGCGTGAGTATGAGGCGGACCCTGACAGCGACATGAATGCGTTACAGGAATTTCTCTCGCACGCCTCGCTGGAAGCCGGCGAAGGCCAGGCGGATGCCTGGGAGGACTGTGTGCAGCTGATGACACTGCATTCCGCCAAGGGCCTGGAATTCCAGCTGGTGTTTTTATGCGGCATGGAAGATGGCCTGTTCCCGCACCAACGTTCGATTGAAGAGCAGGGCAAGCTGGAAGAGGAACGCCGACTTTGCTACGTTGGCATCACGCGCGCGCGCCAGCAACTGGTGCTGTGCTGCGCGGAGCGCCGTCGCGTATTCGGTTCAGAAACCTATTGCCTGCCGTCACGATTTATCGACGAAATCCCAAAGGCCCTGATTGATGAAATACGCCCGCGCCCGGGACTGAGTACGCCGGCCCGTTCATTCTCGACAGCACCTGCAAGTACCGCTAACAGCGTCGGTGGACTGCGTCTTGGTCAGCATGTACGGCATCAGAAATTTGGTGACGGGGTGGTCACGAATTGTGAAGGGCAGGGCAGCAACGCCCGGGTACAGGTGAATTTCTCAACCGCCGGCAGCAAGTGGCTGGTGCTGGCCTATGCCAATCTGGAAAACGTCAGCACCTGACTCGCGTATCTATGTGCTCCGCGACACCTGGACTATCCTGCAAAACCATATATTCATCGTAGGATGTGCTGAGGAACGAAGCGCATCGATCGCGACAGATGCGCTTCGTGTTACTCAGCGCATCCTACGGACGGGGCAGGATTTTGCAGAACGAATAATATTTGCAGGATGGGTAAAGCGCAGTGTATTCGTTATTAGCCTAATGCGCTTGAGCGATCGCGGCGGCGGGTTGGCCGAGACGGATGCCACTGACCAGTACCTCGCCGGGGCGTCCCAGGAAGTGACCCTGAACCAGGTCGATGCCCATTTCCGTCAACAGTAGCAGGGTCTCCTCGTTTTCAACACATTCTGCGACGGTGACCTTGCCAAGCGCATGGGCAACCTGGTTCATGGATTCAACCATGGCCTGGTCAACCGAGCTGTGTGCCATGCCCTTTACAAAGGCGCCATCGATCTTGAGCTTGTCGACGGGCAGGTGTTTCAGATAGGCAAAGGATGAAAAGCCGGAGCCAAAGTCATCCAGCGCAAACTGACAGCCGATATCCTTCAGGGCGGTGATGAACTCTTCGGCCGCGGCCAGATTTTCAATGGCCGCTGTTTCGGTTATCTCAAAGGTTACCCGGCTGGGATCGAGTCCGGCGGTGTCGAGCCACTCCTGTATCAACGGCAACAGGGTGTCGTCTTCAAAGGCATGGCCGGACAGGTTGATGGAAAAGCTTGCCTGGTTACCTGCCTGATGCAGCTTGCCCAACTGTGCGATGGCATGTTTGACAATCCAGCGATCCATACTGTGAATCAGGCCAAAACGTTCAGCAGCCGGCATGAAACCACCGGGCAGAATGATCTGGCCGTCATCACAGACCATGCGGACCAGTACTTCATAGTCCTTCACTGTGCCGTCAGCAGTTGCCACGATTGGCTGGTAGACCAGCAGGAAGCGATCGTGTTCCAGCATTTCGCGAACCTGGGCGGCCCAGTTCATGTCAGCCGCCATATCTGCCTTGCCAAGGTCTGCAGGGTCGTACAGTGTGGCGCGGTTGCGACCATGCTGCTTTGCCTTGTTGCAGGCGAGGTCTGCGTGTGACAGCACTTCTTCTGCTGTTGTTGCCGCGTCATCAATCATGACCACACCGATGCTGCAGGTGATGCTGAAGCTTTTGTCAGCGGCGGTGTAGCGGTAGTCATCGCACAGGGCGCGGAAGTTGTCTGCTGCGCACAGTACATCCTGCTTGTTAATGTTGTAGAGCAGCAAGGTGAATTCATCTCCGCCGAAACGCGCCAGCAGGTCGCCTTCGCGTACATGTGACGACAACAGGGCAGCGATGTCGACCAGCAGCCGGTCACCGGCAGCATGTCCCAGGGTATCGTTTATGTATTTGAACTGATCGAGGTCGATGTAAAACAGGGCACAGTCACAACCGTTACGGGCAACACGTGCAACGGTACGTTCGAGTTCTTCCTGGAAGTAGTGCCGGTTAAACAGGCCGGTCAGGGGGTCGTGTTCGGCATGATAGGAAAGCTGCTGCTGGAAGGCCTTTTGTTCAGTGACGTCGCGGGCCGTGCCGCTTATGCGGGTGACATTTCCGGTAGCATCCTTGTGTGAGCGGGCACTGAAGCTGAGAAAGTGCGGCTTGTTTTCGCTGTCGATATGGACGGTTTCAAACTGTACTGTATCTTCGCCCTGACACAGCTTCTCAATGGCTTCCATGTCGACCGGCGGGTGGTCGGGTGAACGGTATTCATACAGGCGATGCCGCCGCATGTCTGCCGGCGCATATCCGTAGATGCTCGTACAGGCACGGTTCAGATAGGTAAAGCGGCCACTGGTGTCCATGGTCCAGACCATGTCTTGCGCCGTTTCTACCAGTTCACGATAGCGGCTTTCCGTTGCACGCAGCCGCTCTTCCATCGCCTTGTGCCGGGTAATGTCGGTGATCAGACAGGTGAAAAATTGCTTGCCGCCAACGTGCATGCTGCTGGTGCGTACCGATAGTTGCATGTGTGAGCCATCGCGGTGACTGCCGCTGGTCTCGAATGCGGATTCGGCGGGCTGCAACTTGTTGCCGACAGTGTGCATTGACGGCACTATCCATGAAATCGGGCGCTGCTGAATCTCTACCATAAGGTAGCCAAATAACTTTTCTGCAGCCGGGTTGAAGGTGTCTATAAAACCATTATTGTCGATGACAACAATGCCTGTGGCGGCTGTCTCGACCACCGCACGCATGTGTGATTCTTTTTCACAGAGACGCCGGAATAAGCTGCTGAGTGTCTGGGTCATGAGACCGATTTCATCGGTCGACTGTGGTTTAAGTCCGGCAAGCTCGGCATGCAGCGAGGCTCCGCTGCGCTTGATCAGCTCCTGTACCGGTTCCAGTGCCTGGGCAACACTGCGTACCGATAACAGGGTAATGATGCCGGTGATGCAAACCAGCGTTAACCAGATGGTCATGTGGCCTGTTGTCAGGCTGCCGTTTTGCTGCCAGTAGTAATTCATCAGCAGGGTATAGGACAGCAGCGGTACAAACCCGCCCAATAGCATGATTTTCGATTTCAGACTGACATGGATGGTGCGCAGGCTGAGATGTCCGGCGAGTTTGCCGATCTGGTCCAGAGCCAGCTGATAGGTTGGCAGGCCTACCAGGGCAACCACCGAAAGTTGCAGCAGCATGAGTTGCAGAAATTGTCCCAGTTCATTGGCGATGGATTTCTCGATGGCCAGAAAGAACAGCGGTGGTGTGGCCAGTGCATACAACAGAAAAAAGCTCCAGTAGTCACGGCCAAAGCGCGCCAGCTGGCGTTGTTGCTTGTCGGGCAGATTGCCCGTGAGTGTTTTGTGTGCCTCTGCATGTGGTAATGGGCTGAAGTATCTGGAGAAATAGGTATAGGCCCAAACAGTGATGATGCCAACAAACACGCTCAGAATCACCAGGGTGCGGGTACTGTGCAACTCTTCAGGCGTGATCAGGCCAAACAACTGGCTGATTACCAGGCCTGCCAGGGGGGCCAGCAGTAAACCAATAATAATCAGGGTGATAAAGCGTGCACGGATACTTTTAAGGTCACTTGACATGGCCTGGTCCCGGAATCACATTGCACATATCGCCCCACTCTTTGACAGTCAGATTATCTGGATGCTTTAAGGTAATGTTTTTAATTATGAGTGCACTAGCACTGATACCGAAAGCATTCGCTGAATAGTACGTCATAACTCTTCGTAATATCAAGGCTGCTATCCGTCTTGCACGACCGGGCGTGGAGGTTTTCAGCGTCTGACAGTCAGGCGCTTTCCGCAGTACAATCACCGGCCTTGGTCTTTCTCACAGGGGCGGTTATGAAGCGACGACATTTTCTGGGTACAGCCGGTGCGGGTGCCTTGCTGACGGGTGGCTTGCTGAGCGGTTGTGGGGAGGAGAGCAGCCAGGGTTCCGGGCAGACGACGACGCGCCAGCAGACCTTTAAATGGAAGATGGTCACCACCTGGCAAAAGAATTTCCCCGGCCTGGGGACAGCCGCCAACAATCTGGCAAGGTTGATCGGCGAGATGAGTGGTGGCCGCCTCAAGGTCAAGGTCTACGGCGCCAATGAGCTGGTGCCGCCGCTGGAGATCTTCGATGCCGTTGCCAATGGCACTGCAGAGATGGGGCATACCTCGGCCTACTACTGGAAAGGCAAGATTCCCGTGGCGCAGTTCTTTTCCACGGTGCCCTTCGGCATGACGGCTCAGGAAATGAATGCCTGGCTGTATTACGGTGGTGGTATGGAGTTGTGGCGAGAGGTCTACGCGCCACATGGTTTGATACCGGTCGCCGCCGGCAATTCAGGCGTCCAGATGGGTGGCTGGTTTAACAAGGAAATCAATGAGGTGGATGATCTGCAAGGGCTCAAGATGCGCATTCCGGGCATGGGCGGCGAGGTGCTCCGGCGCGCCGGGGGAACCCCGGTCGGTATGCCGGGGACAGAAATTTTTACTTCCCTGCAGTCCGGGGTGATCGATGCCACGGAATGGGTGGGCCCCTGGAACGACCTGGCAAAGGCACTGTACAAGGTTGCCAAATACTACTACTACCCGGGCTGGCACGAGCCGGGCACCACCATGGAATGCATGCTTAACAAGGAAGCGTTCGAGACCCTGCCCGATGATTTGCAGAGTATCGTCATGACTGCCTGCAAGGCCGTGAATGTAGATATGATCGCTGAATTTACGGCGCGCAATAATCTGGCGTTGCAGACACTGGTCAACGAACACCACGTTGATGTGCGTGAATTTCCCAAACCGGTACTGGATAAATTGCGTGTGTTATCGGCAGAAGTGGTTGCCGAGCTTGCCGGCCAGGATGAGCTGTCAGCCAGGGTGTATGAATCCTACCGTCAGTTCCAGCAGCAAGTGGTTGCCTGGCATGACATCTCCGAGCGTACCTACCTGAATGTGCGTGGTGGCTGATTAATCAAAATTATAACCGAGACGCAGTATATGCAGGTTTATGCCATTGTTGGGCGTTTTTATGTTGGCATTCGAGATGTGCTGGAAGCGGTAGGAAAGTTCATACTGTCCCTTGTCACCAAAGCCCAGTCCGAAACCAATCAGGCTGCCAAATTGAAAGGCGGTTGAATATTGCTTGAATCCAAGCGATGTCTCCGAAAGCAGGTGGGGGCCAATACCGGCCTCCGCATACGGGGAGACGCCGCTGGAGATGCTGGCATCACGCTGCATCCGGAATACGGGTGTCAGACCCAGGTCAAATATTTCATCGTTCCTGCCGCTTATGTGATCGGCTTTCATATACGCCAGTTCCGTGTCCCAGTAACCGCCCACATACCAGGCACCGTCATTCAGCCAGGTACGTTCCCATTTGTTTTGCACACCCAGGCGGTACATCCTGGTGTTGTTGCGGCCCTTCTCTTCACCATAACTCAGGGATATGGCGTCGATCCAGTTGTTGCCGGCAGCGGTTGCTGCGCTGCTGCAGATGACTGCAAGGATGGGTAACAGGCGACAGCGTGGTTTCATGGCGTATACGTTACTGATAAATTGCCCGGTTTTCAATTCTGGTAGATAACATCAGGTAGCCAGGTGGCAATTTTGGGCCACAGGGCGAGCATTAACAGCATCAATAACTGCAGGCCGATGAAGGGCGCGACGCCTGCGTAGATCTGCCGGGTGCTGACTTCGGCCGGTGCCACACCACGCAGATAAAACAGCGCGAACCCGAACGGAGGAGTCAGGAAAGACGTCTGCAGGTTCAGCGCGATCATGATGCCCAGCCACACCGGGTCGATGCCCATGGCCAGCAGTACCGGGCCGACGATGGGTACGACCACAAAGGTAATCTCGATGAAATCGAGCACGAAACCGAGCAGGAACATCAACAGCATTACCGCCAGCATGGCTCCGACCTTGCCGCCCGGCAGGTTGTTGAGTAGTTCGGCCACGACTTCATCGCCGCCAAATCCACGAAATACAAGGGAAAATACCGACGCGCCGATGAGGATTAAAAAGACCATGCAGGTGATGCGCGTGGTGCTGCGCATGACTTCCTGCAAGATGGACAGGGTGCACTGGCGGCGGGTGGCTGCCAGCAGGATGGCGCCGATGGCACCGACAGAGGCGGCCTCGGTGGGCGTGGCGATACCCGCCAGGATCGAGCCGAGTACCGCAATGATGAGTAACAGTGGTGGCAACAGTCCCCGCAGTACCCGTTGAGCCAGGCTGCCTGCCGTTGCGCCAGACTGAGGTTGTTCCCTGATTGCCGGCATGGTTTCGGGTCGGGTGTGGGCAACAAAGGCGAGCCAGGCGAGGTAGAGCGAGACCAGTAGCAGGCCAGGTATCAGGGCGCCGGTAAACAGGTCGCCGACGGAGACGGTATCCGTGGCATAGATGCCCATGTCCAGCTGTGCCTGCTGGTAGGCGGATGACAGCACATCACCCAGCAGCACCAGCACAATCGAGGGCGGGATGATTTGTCCGAGTGTGCCGGAGGCGCAGATAATACCGGAAGCAATACGCGGGTCGTAACCATGCCGTAACATGGTCGGCAGCGACAACAAACCCATGGTGACCACGGTGGCGCCGACAATGCCGGTGCTGGCTGCCAGCAACATGCCGACGATGGTGACCGAGTATCCGAGCCCGCCACGCAACTGGCCAAATAATTCTGCCATGGTGCCGAGCAGGTTCTCCGCGACCCGGGAGCGTTCCAGCATCACCCCCATGAAGACGAACAGGGGTACCGCAATCAGGGTGACGTTGGTCATGATGCCGTATAGCCGGTTCGGCAACGCCTGCAGGAAGGCGCCGTCAAAGCTGCCGGTGAGCTGGCCGACGAAGGCAAAAACGAGCGCCGTACCGGCCAGTGAAAAGGCCACCGGGTAACCGGCCATCAATACCAGGCAAACCGCCAGGAACAGCAGCAGGGGAATCATCTCTGCCATACCTTACAGCTCCCGGTCCAGGCTGCTGGCACGCGCAGCAAGAACCGGATGGCCGCCAAGCAACAACAACTTGTGGAGGATGATGGAGCAGCCCTGCAGCAGTAGCAGTACAGCCATCACGGGAATGGCTGTTTTCAGCAGGAACACACCGTCCAGCCCGCCGGCCTCGCGCGAGCCTTCCTGTATCGACCAGGAGGCGGTGACGTACTCCAGGCTTGAGAACAGGATAAACAGACAAACCGGGAACAGCAGTAACAGGGTGCCCAGCAGGTCTATCCAGGCGCGCGTGCGCGGGGTGACTTTTTGATACACAATATCCACGCGCACATGGGCGTCATGTTTCAGGGTGTAAGCGGCGCCCAGCATGAACACGCTGGAATGCATATAGGTGACGGATTCCTGTAACGCAATGGAGCCGGTCTGGAACAGGTAGCGCAGCACGACTACGGTGAAGGTAACCAGTACCATGCCCAGGGTCAGCCACGCAATTATGCGCCCGGTTGCCTCGGCAAAACGGTCAAGTAAAGTAGCGATGGTTTGCAGGCGGGCGATCAAGCGTTCTGACACGAATGGCACTAAACTTGAGTCCTGGTAACCATTACGGGTTCAAATTGATAAAGACAGAAATTATTGCCACGGAATCCACGGAAGAACACGGAAATATTTCTATAAGGCATTTATTTTTCCGTGTTCTTCCGTGGATTCCGTGGCTATTTACAGGTTGTTACTGACGATACTTCGTTACTACCAAGAGCCATTAGGGGTAGCCGCATTTATCAGACCCCTGAATCGACACGGCTACCAGCGGTGTATGACCCATCTCGGGATCACCGGCTCCAGCCGGTCCTGCCGGGATTCCAGCGAGCCGTCGCCGTCAGAGTCATACAGGTAATAGGGGTAGCCACGTGTCGGGACCACCTTGACCATATAGAGTCGGCCGTTGGCTCGATATTCGTGGACCATGGCATCATCACGCTTGATGATCTTGACATCTGGTTCCAGGTCTTCATCTATCAGTCCGGTAGGGGCTGGTGGTGTATGGTCCGGTAGTGGTGGCGGAGGAATGTCCGGTAATGGTTCCAGGTCCGGTGGGGGTACCGCGTGTACCGGCAGTGTGCAGAATAACAGCAGCAAGGCGAGACGTTTACACATGTTATAACATCCTGATTATTATGATGGTCCGGATATAAAACGGGCATCCGGATGCCATAAGTCTGCTCGTAAGTATAAGTTGTTAATGATGATACCATGGCGGGACGCGCCGATTGTGGCGCTGCGGCAATAATCACAACATTCGGAATAGAACAAACATGTCTGCAACACAATCCAGGCCCTTTATGCTGGTAGACGGGTCATCCTATCTCTACCGTGCCTTCCACGTTCCGAACCTGCAGCAGCTCACGAACTCCAAAGGTGAACCGACCGGCGCCGTGCTGGGCGTCGTCAATATGCTGCGCAGCCTGCTGGCGGACTACGATCCGGAATGCATGGCGGTGGTCTTTGATGCCCGGGGCAAGACCTTTCGCCATGAGCTGTATACCGAGTACAAGGCCAATCGCCCGTCTATGCCGGATGAACTGGCGCTACAGGTGGAACCCCTGCATGCAGTGGTGCGAGCCATGGGGCTGCCGCTGTTGCAGGTCAGCGGAGTAGAGGCGGACGATGTCATCGGCACGCTCGCCATGCAGGCCTCGGCAAAGGGGATGGATACCGTTATTTCAACCGGTGACAAGGACATGGCACAACTGGTGAATACCCACATCACCCTGGTCAATACCATGTCGCGGACCACGCTGGACACTGATGGGGTAGCGGAGAAATTCGGCGTACAGCCTGCGCAAATCGTTGATTATCTGGCCTTAATGGGTGACAGCTCGGACAATATACCGGGTGTGCCCAAGGTGGGCCCGAAAACGGCGGCCAAATGGCTGACGAATTACGGTTCACTGGACGCCATCATGGCACACGCTGACGAGGTCAAGGGCAAGGTGGGTGAAAGCCTGCGCGAACACCTGGAGATGCTGCCACTATCGCGTGAGTTAGCCACAATTCTCTGTGATGTTGAGCTGGATAGCGGCCCGGACGAGTTGCGTGTGCAGGCGCCGGATGCGGCACGCCTGCGGGAACTCTACACGGGGCTCGGTTTTAATCGCCTGCTGGAAGAAATCGACAGTGGTACGGATGCCACGGCCGGCACCCGCCGGGCCGAGGTTGAGGCCGATTACGAAACGGTGCTGACGCAGTCGCAGCTGGATGACTGGCTGGCGCGCCTGCAGCAGACAGGCCAGTTTGCCTTCGATACTGAAACGACCAGCCTGGACTACATGGCGGCGCGCCTGGTGGGTGTCTCTTTTGCACTCGAGGCCGGCAAGGCGGCCTATGTGCCGCTGGCCCATGATTACCCGGGTGCACCGGACCAGTTGAATCGCGAGGAGGTGCTGGAACTGTTGCGGCCAATACTTGAAAGTAATGATATCTATAAAATTGGTCATAACATTAAATATGATAGAAATATTCTAAGTAATCATGGTATTAAGCTTGATGGTATTCGTTTTGATACCATGCTGGAGTCCTATGTGCTGGCGAGTACGGCGAACCGGCACAACATGGATGCAGTGGCATTGAAGTACCTCAACCACACCACCATCAAGTACGAGGACGTCGCGGGCAAGGGGGCAAAACAGCTGACATTTAACGAGGTGCCGGTCGAGATGGCCGCCCCTTACGCGGCCGAAGATGCCGATGTGACCCTGCGCTTGCATGAGGCGATGTGGCCGAAACTCCAGGCGGAAGCGGCGCTGGAAAAGGTGTTTTCCGCGATCGAGATGCCGCTGTTAACCGTGCTCTCCGATATGGAGCAGGCCGGCGTCGCCATCGACACTACCATGCTGGCACAGCAAAGCGGGGAACTTGCCAGGCGCATCAGCGAGCTGGAACAGGAAGCACATCGCGAGGCCGGCCAGCCGTTTAATCTCGGCTCACCCAGGCAAATTCAGCAGTTGTTATTCGACAAGCTGCAGTTACCGGTATTGGCCAAGACCCCCAAGGGTGCGCCATCGACTGCTGAATCCGTTTTGCAGGAACTGGCGCTGGATTATCCGCTGCCGCGACTGATACTGGAGTACCGCTCTTTAAGCAAGCTGAAATCTACCTACACCGACAAGCTGCCACAACAGGTCTGTCCGGAAACCGGGCGGGTACATACCTCCTACCATCAGGCAGTGGCCGCGACCGGACGACTGTCATCTTCGGATCCGAATTTACAGAATATCCCGGTACGCACCGGGGAGGGGCGCCGCATCCGTCAGGCATTTGTGGCGGGCCCGGGGCGGGTGCTGCTGGCGGCCGATTATTCCCAGATCGAACTGCGCATCATGGCGCACCTGTCATCAGATACGGGGTTGTTAAAGGCCTTTTCTGCGGGGGAAGATGTGCACCGGGCTACGGCCGCGGAGGTCTTCGGGGTGCAACCCGAGGCGGTTTCCAATGACCAGCGTCGCTCAGCCAAGGCGATCAATTTTGGCCTGATTTACGGGATGTCTGCCTTCGGCCTGGCCAAACAGCTGGGTATTGCCCGGGGTGCGGCCCAGGAATACATCGATTTGTACTTTGCCCGCTACCCCGGGGTGCACGCTTATATGGAGGCAACCCGTGAACAGGCGCGGGAGCAGGGCTATGTGGAGACGGTGTTTGGCCGCCGCCTGTATCTGCCGGACATCAATGCACGCAATGGCCAGGTGCGGGCCGCTGCAGAACGCACCGCCATCAATGCACCCATGCAGGGCACTGCTGCCGATATTATCAAGCGTGCCATGATCGCGATGCACGACTGGCTGAATACGGAGACCGGCCTGGATATTGCGATGATTATGCAGGTGCATGATGAACTGGTGTTCGAGATAGCCGTACAGGATGTTGATACCGCCAGGCCCCGCATCGCCGCGATCATGAGTGGTGCGGCCACGCTAAAGGTCCCGCTGGTGGTGGATGTCGGGACTGGTGCCAACTGGGATGAGGCACACTGAGAAGGCCAATGTTACTATGGCGACATCGGTGTAAAAATATATCTCATTGTAAAATAACAACTAATAATTAGTCATAACTAAATATATATAGTATACCCTGGTAATGCTTTGCTTCATTCATTCCCTGATAAGTAACCAGCATCGGGAACCTTTCCGTACCAGCACCGTCATAACAGGTGGACGGAGGCACTATCCCCACTCCCCTCCCTGAGTGGGCTGCCTCCTCGCCTGACTGCAACTGAGTCAGGTATTTGTGGAACCCCGGCAGATATCCCCCTTGCCGGGGTTTTTTTTGGACTGCGTGATGAAGATGCGGGATAGGCAATACTTTAAACGGACATGTGGGAGCGCCGTCCCCGGCGCGAATCGCGGCGAGGACGCCGCTCCCACAGGGTATCTCAGGCTTCGGTTGTTTCCAGACCCAGCCAGCCATAGAGCACCTGTTGCAGCGCTTCGTCGCCTGCGCGGGTATGGGCGGAAAACAACTGGCTGGATGCCTCTGGATGCAGATTCTGCAGTGCCTTCCGGGTTTGCAGCAGCGCAGACTGGGCCGGACCGCGTTTGAGTTTGTCAGCCTTGGTCAGCAGCACATGGGTTTGCAGTTCTGCGGCATAACACCAGTTGAGTACCTGCTGGTCGTAGTCCTTGAGCGGGTGCCGGACATCCATTAGCAGCACCACGCCACAGAGTGACTGGCGGGTTTCCAGATAGCGGGCAATGTTGCGTTGCCACTGGCCTTTCATGGCTTTGGACACCTTGGCATAGCCGTAGCCCGGGAGGTCAACCAGGCGAATACCGTCACTCACCTCGAAAAAGTTGATCTCGCGCGTGCGCCCTGGCGCCTTGCTGATGCGTGCGAGCGCACGTTGCCCGGTGATAACATTGAGGGCGCTGGATTTGCCGGCATTGGAGCGACCGGCAAAGGCGACTTCAGCGCCGCTGTCCGGCGGTCCCTGGCGGCTGTCCGGTGTGCCAAGGATGAAATGTGTTTGTTGAAAAAGGTTTTTCATAATCAGGATGCATTAGACGCGACTTCAGCGCCCTTGGTAAGTGACAGTTGCACGTTGTCTGGCAGCGGCCCTGGTTGACCCCGTGCGC
>Ga0164313_10002568_pt1 | contig 16236 bp, 14 predicted proteins | sample GuaBasSedimGuay4_FD_113735 | JGI IMG/M metagenome (GOLD analysis project Ga0164313, IMG submission 113735) | Subseafloor sediment microbial communities from Guaymas Basin, Gulf of California, Mexico - Guay4, Core 4569-4, 0-3 cm | ecosystem: Environmental > Aquatic > Marine > Hydrothermal vents... | reverse complement strand
TCTTCCGCGCAGCGAGATCGGCAGCCGCTTCCATCACCCTCGGATCATCACCCTCGGCGAGAACGATGGTGCCTCCGACGGCAGTCGCACGTTGTTCCAATGATTCAAGAAATCCCATCCGCCCCTCCGGTCCGACATTGTACCTCGAATCACGAGCTCGGCCCTGTGGCGCCAACGATCTGCGCATTTCGGAATTTAATTTGATATATTTTTGATTATATTTATCATGAATCAAACGGAGCGCTACCAACTCGAGGCCCTCATGGAGTTAGCCCACAGCTACCCGAAGGGTCGATCCACCGCCCAGATCGCCGCCCGGCGGGAGATCCCCCCGGCCTATCTTTCGCAGCTGCTTGCGGAACTCGTCCGCGCGGGTTGGGTGCACAGTCGACGAGGCCCGGGAGGGGGCGTCACCCTGGCGCGCCCACCGGAGGATATCTCGGTGGCCGCCGTCATTCCCGCCCGCACGAAGGACGCATCCCTGCCGCCGGCCCTGGGCCGACTCGCCCACGCCATCGACAGCGCGGTGGAGCAGAGCACCACCACAATCAGCATGGCCGATCTCGCCCGCTGGGAACGGCAATCCACTGCCACCGAAGATTACTCAATCTAAAGGAGAGCACCATGAATATCGCATCAGACGTCACTGCGTTGATCGGGAACACTCCACTGGTGGAGCTTGGCCGGATGGCGGCCGATCTACCCGGCAGGGTTGTAGCCAAGCTCGAGTTCTTCAACCCTGCGCACTCGGTCAAGGACCGGGTCGGTGTTGCAATGATCGATGCGCTGGAGCGCGACGGCCACCTCGTTCGCGGCCAATCCACGATCGTCGAGCCGACTTCAGGCAATACCGGCATCGCCCTCGCCATGGTCGCCGCTGCTCGCGGCTACCGCTGTATTCTCACCATGCCCGAGTCCATGTCCCAAGAACGACGACGTGTGCTTGCCCTGCTTGGGGCCAAAATCGTTCTGACGCCGGCCGCCGAAGGGATGAATGGAGCCAGCGCACGGGCCGAAGAGCTTCTCGAAGAGGTCTCAGACTCGGTCATGCCCGGTCAGTTCTCCAACCCGGCTAATCCAGAGATCCACAGCGCCACCACGGCCCAGGAATTGTGGCAGGATACCGATGGACAGATGGCGGCCTTTGTCGCCGGGGTCGGTACCGGGGGAACCCTGACCGGCGTCGGTCGGGTCTGGAAACAACGCCGGCCATCCACCCACATCGTTGCAGTCGAACCAACCGACTCGCCCGTGCTCTCCGGTGGAGAACCGGGCGCGCACCGAATCCAAGGCATCGGCGCCGGCTTCATTCCCGACAACGTCGATACAACGCTCATTGATGAAGTTGTCCTAATCACCAACGAGCAGGCCTTCGCCACCGCCCGCCGTCTCGCCCGTGAGGAGGGAGTCCTTGCTGGGATCTCAACCGGCGCCGCATGCCAGGCGGCGCTCGACCTCGGAGCCCGGCCGGAGTTCGAGGACAAGATCATCGTCTTCATCGCTCCATCGACCGCCGAGCGCTACATCTCCACCGATCTCTTTGAGGGCCTCGGGTAGGAGCGACACCCTGTCTTTGCGGTTCAACCCGCCGGCGCAGGAGCGGTCCTTTGTGTCAGCACCGGATCGAGTGCGGCTCCAGGGAGGCGAATCAGGAGCATCTCGGGGTCGATGATGGCCTTGACCGGCAGCTCGCCGGCGAGGTCACCATCGAGCTGGTATCGGATGAGATCATCCCCGGCCGGAATCAGCTCGACTTCCTCTACGGTTGCGCGCCACACGTCACGTCTCCGGACATGGCGTCCGAAGGGCATACCAAGGGCGAACGGCACGGCAAAGCGTCGGCCCACCGACCGTTGGACCACGACCTCGAACGACGGAGCAAAAGGGTTGGCGCCGGGCGTGGCGTGGTACGGCCCGGCGTACGAGCGGCCGGTTCCTACGATCGCCCATCCTGCGGTGAGGGTCTTCCCGCCGGCGGTGACCTCGAACGAAGGCATGGACTTGAACCGCACGAACTCGCGAACCGCCTGGAGGGCGATACCCGATCGGCCAATCTTCTTGAGGCTGTCATCGAGATGTTCGAGCACAACGACATCGGGCCCCGAGGAAAGCATGAGGAGAAAGATTTCGTCGCGATCAGTTCGGCCAACTCGCATGGCGCGGTCGCGACCAATGATCAGAGCTTTCAGAGCGCGGGTCGCCGGTCGAGGAATTCCGAACTCATAGGCGAGAACCGAGGTCGTCCCGCCGGGAAGCACCCCGAGGGCCGTGTCGCTACCGAGCAGGCCGCGAGCAACCTCATTGTAGGTGCCGTCACCACCATAAGCGAAGATCAACGGATGACCCTCGGCCGCGGCTCCATGAGCGAGTTCGGCCCCGTGCCCGGGGCGTTCGGTGTGTCTCCAGTCGAGTTCGACCCCACATCGATGTGCGGCCGCGTCCAGCCCCGCGAATGACCGCAGCAGCCGGCCCCCGCCCGCTGTGGGGTTGACGATGATGGGGATCGACCTCAATCCGCCTCCTCAAAGAGGGCCCCACCGGAGGTCGACGTCGTAAGTCCCAGGTGGCTATAGGCCCGCGGGGTTGCCACACGGCCCCGTGGCGTGCGCTGAAGGAGGCCGATCTGGAGGAGATATGGCTCGTTGATGTCCTCGAGCGTCCCACGATCCTCTCCAAGCGAGGCCGCCAGCGCCTTGAGCCCCACCGGACCGCCGTTGTAGATCTCGATGATCGTGGTGAGGACCTTGCGATCAAGATGGTCGAGGCCGAAAGCATCGACCTCCATCTGCTCGAGCCCGAAGCGGGCCGCCTCCAGGGTCACACCATTGGTGCCCAGATGATGGGCGAAGTCTCGGACACGGCGGAGGAGACGATTGGCGATTCTCGGTGTGCCGCGGGCCCGTTTCGCCAGCTCGTCCCGGGCGTCATCTTCGACCTCGATGTCAAGGATCCTGGCCGATCGTTCGACGATGGAAGCGAGCTCCTGAGGTGGGTAGAACTCGAGTCGGTGGACGATGCCGAATCGATCCCGCAAGGGAGCGGTAAGCAGACCCGTACGGGTGGTGGCACCAACAAGAGTGAAGTGCGGAAGACTGAGCCGGACACTGCGCGCGGCGGGGCCCTGGCCGATGATAATGTCGAGCTCAAAGTCCTCCATCGCCGGATAGAGGATCTCCTCCACGGCTGCCGGAAGCCGGTGGATCTCATCGACAAAGAGGACGTCGCCGGCCTGAAGATTGGTCAGCATGGCCGCAAGATCACCCGGCCGCTCGAGCACCGGACCCGAGGTTACGTGAACCTCTGCATCCATCTCGTTGGCGACAATGTGGGCCAATGTGGTCTTTCCCAGGCCCGGTGGTCCGAAGATGAGGACGTGGTCGAGGCTCTCACAGCGGTGGCGGGCCGCGCTCATGAAGACATCGAGGTTGGTCACGAGCCGAGCCTGGCCAATAAACTCCTCGAGCCGGCGAGGCCTGAGGGTCTCTTCGAAACGCTTCTCGCCCGGATCGACGTCGGGAGTTAGAACCTCGGATGTCATGGGACGAGAGTACACGAGCTTTTTCTTTCCCGTTCCGGCGGCAGCCGGAACGGGAAAGAAAAAGAGGCCGGGGGCGACACCAACTTTGAGAATGCTTGACTTCGTGGAGACGACCTCTTCGCCGGAGTGTTATTGGCGGGCAGGCAGGGACGCCTAACCCGCATATCTCACCGAATGTCTACTACGGATGGCAACTCACGGGAAGGGCTACGAAAAAATCGGGCTTCCTCTACTTTGTCAGATGTTGCAGAGCGAGACGTAGGACTTCGCCGACATCATCACCGGAGGTTTCTGCCATCACGGCTTCGACCGCCTGCATCGCCTGGGCCTGCCGGTAGCCGAGGTTGACCAGGGCCGATGCGGCATCGCCTCGGAGGTCTCCACCTGCGGACGCAACGGCACTCAGTTTGCCCTTGAGCTCGAGCAGGATCCGCTGGGCGGTCTTCTTTCCCACTCCCGGCGTCATGGTCAGCCGAACGAGATCTCCGGTCGCCACCACCGACGCGAGCTCATCGGGCGCCAGGGAAGAAAGCACCGCCAGTGCGATTCGTGGCCCGACTCCCGCCACCGCAATAAGGCGCTCAAAGGCCTCGAGTTCGTCAGGGCCGGAAAAACCGTAGAGCTCGATGGCATCGTCCTTCACCCGGGTGTGAATCAGCAGTACCGCACTCTCGCCGTCGGCGAGCTCGGCGACAGCACGCAGAGTCGTCGACACCAGATATCCAACCCCACCGACATCTACGATGACCCGACCCGGATCGATCTGGTTGATCCGACCTTCGAGTCGTCCGATCATGGGCTAGCCCTGTCGGTTGAAGGCCTGACGGAAAGCGTCATCGGCCGTCACCACCGTATCGCGTCGGCGTTCGTTGACGATGGCGATCAGCAATTGCTGGGCGCGCTCGGCCAGCAGCCGGGCCCGAACGGGATCACGCTCACTCGCCATCTCCTCCGGACCGATGAGCCGCAGGGTTTCCAGTCGTGCCACCACTGCCCCCCGATCACCGACTCGAACCGGACCGACGATTCCGCCTTCGGCACCCGTGAAGATCGCCTCATCAAAGGTCGCTGCCGAGCCGATGGTGCCAACGGGCGCACCCCACCGGTGGTCACGCTCCCGGGCGACTGTTCCGTTGAAGGTCTCGGCCAGGGTATCGACGTCTTGGTCCTCTTGCCATAGCAGGGCCAGCTCGGCGGCACGTTCGGTGGCGATGTCGAGCGCCAGGTCGTGACGCAAGCTCTGCTCGACCTGCAAGCGAACATCTTCGAATGGTGCCACTCCCTCGGGTCGAATTTCCTTGAGCTGCCACACCATCCAACCTCGTGAAATGGCTCGCGGTCCGCGAACAGAGCCAACGTCAGCCGCAAAGACCTCGGTGGTGAACTCGGGGCCCTCGCCGGTCCCCGGGATGGGTTCTATCCCGGTGATCGGCGGGCTCTCGTTGAGAACGGCGGATTCATCTTCATCGGCGATGAGCTGCCAGCCCTCATCGTCCACAGGGGGATTCTCCTCGAGTCGTCGCGCGAACTCACGGGCACGCTTCTCAGCCTCGATGGTGGCGCGACCCTCGAGGACTCGGAAGCGAACTTGTTCCATCACGTCCTCGAAGGGACGTTGACGTTCCGGCCGGAATCCGTCGACCTTGATGATATGGAACCCGTACTGGCTCTTCACCGGACCGACAATGTCACCGGGTTTTGCACCGAAGACCGCTTCGTCGAACTCGGGGACCATGCGCCCGCGGCCGAACCAGCCGAGGTCTCCCCCTTTGTCTTTGGAGCCGGGATCGTCGGAGTGCTTCTCGGCAAGAACAGCGAAGTCACCTCCGGCACGCGCGATCTTGGCGACGCCTTCAGCTCGCAGCTCGGCCTCGGCCTGGGCCTCGACGTCGGCGTCAGCCGCAAGGCGAATGAGGATGTGCGCTGCCTGGGCCTGTTCGTCTTCAAGGAACTCGTCGAGGTGAGCGTCATAGTAAGCTTGGAGCTCCGAATCGTCCACCGGGAGCTGACGGCGAAGTCTCGAGGTTTCGACCACGAGATAGCGGATAATCCTCTGCTCCTCACGGTGGTAGTCGTTTCTCGACGCCTCGTAATGAGCGAGAGCCTCGGCTTCGGTTATCGAAACCTCGCTGAGAAACCGTTCGTAGGGAAGGATGATGGCGTCGAAATCCGCGAGCTCGCGCTCGCGTCGGATGCTTTGCTCGACCTCGGCTTCAGCCACGTACACCCCACGGCGCATCATCGCCGTGAGCTTGTTCAGAGCCAAGTCTTCAATTCGGGTCCGTTCGAACTCCTGCGGCGTCATCTGGAAGTAGCCGCGGAGTATCCGTTGGTAGCTTTGGGTTCCGACGAACTCGCCATCTTCACCTTGAAAAATTGTCGTGTTCAAGATGTCGTCGCGGAGCTCAAGATCGGAGACGTGGATTCCTGTACGCTCGGCCTCGTCCAGGAGTAGGGTCCGATTGGTGAAATAAGCCACCGTCTCGTCGAAGAGATTGACCTGGTTTTTAATCTCGTTCCAGCGTTCGCCGAACTGCTGTGAGTACTGCTGCTCGAAGCGGCGCATCTGACCGAGGAAGTCACTCCTCGTTACAACGGTATCGCCTACTCGGACGGCGGTATCGGTGGTGCCACCCGGGCCGGAACCACCCGCCCCCCAGTCAACAAAAACAAGTAGGACAAAAACGGCGACCACTCCCCAGAGAATGAACTTGAGGTGGCGCAAATTGTCACGAAGCCATTTCAGAGCCATGAACGTCCTCCCAGGGACCAAATCAGGACAGCGAAGTCTACCCGAGCTTGGATGAAGGCGCAAGGGTGGCGCGGCTCCTTGCTGCTTGTGAACGAGCATGTTACGGTTCGAGATGGAGGATCAACTGCGTGCGAAGCTCGATTCAAATTGACTGGTATTTGATCAAGGTCACGAACATTCGGCGGATCATCGCCATCGTGATCACCGGAGCGGTTGCGGCCGGTTTGGTCTTCCTCGCATACCAGCGTCTCAATCTCCCGCCCGAGGGACGGGCGCGAAAGGCCATTGAGGCCGCCGAATTGGCCGAATCCAAGGCCGAGTCTCAGGTCCTACCGCAGAACCTCCGGAGAGAGTTGGGACAGGCTTCGACACAGCTCGAGATCGCCCGTGAGAGCTACCTGACGGAGAGTTGGACAGAGGCGGAAGCCGAAGCCGATAGCGCCCGTCTGCGGTTCCTCGCCCTCGCCGGATCGGGCACACGACAGCTTGCCGGTGTCGGCGAATTTTTCAGCCTCGAAGGGCGTGTACAACTGCAGCGTGCGGGTCAGTCCGAATGGGATAACGCTCAACCGCGCACGCCCGTATTCAACGGCGATTTTGTCCGCACCGGGCGCGACGGCTCGGCAGAGATTCTCTTCGCCGATGGAAGTCTCTATCGAATCTCACCAAACTCGCTGCTCGAAATTCAGCACAGAGCCGAGACTGAGAGTTCGAGCGCGACGGTCAAGATGCGCGTCGGTCGGATTCACGTCATGACTTCTGGATCGACATCGACCGTGACCACCAATACCAGCGAAACCGAGATTGCGAGTGATAGCCGGGTCGCCGTGGATGTGGACGAAGGTTCAGACGGTGCGACCCGGGTTGCCGCTTTCGACGGCGGTGCGCGGGTCCGAGCCACCGACGGGAGCGAGGTTGTCCTCGCCAGTCGACAGCAAGTAGAGGCCAGCGGCGAGGGCGGTCTATCTTCCACCAGGAGGATCCCGGACCCCCCTCTGTTGTTCTCACCGCAAAACAACACAAGCGTGGACATGAAGAAGCAGAGCGTCATCACCCTCGAGTGGCGCGGACGGGCTGACGATCAGGCGATTCACCTGCAGGTCAGTCGCTCGCGACGGTTTGTCGGTGAAGCCATGGAGGTCGAGAGTACGGACATAAGGGGTGACAGCGCTCGCCTCCGAGTGGTTGCCGCTGGAACCTATTTCTGGCGTGCGGCTCTTGTTGGTGAGAAAGGCGTCGAGAGCGAGTGGAGTCAAGTCCGTCGCATCAGGATCTACTCATCCCTCCAGCGCGCCATCCTCGCGGACCGCACCGCGCCGCAGCTCACCCTCTTGCCGACCCAACAACTCGGGGCCATGTTTATTATCCAGGGACGAACCGAGGCCGGCGCAGCAGTGACCGTCAACGGCGAACGCGCCGTCACCGACGCTGACGGCCATTTTCGCAAGACGATCGAAATCCCCCGTGAGGGATGGAATAATATCGAAGTGGTGGCGATCGACCCGGCGGGCAACAAGACCAACCGTCGGGAACGGGTGTTCGTGGAGGTTTATTAATGCCGCTGTCCAGCCTGCTCGGGCTGTTTTCGTCTGATTTGGCCATCGACCTTGGAACCGCCAACACCTTGGTTTACGTCCGAGGTCGCGGTATCGCGGTCGTCGAACCATCCATCGTCGCCGTCAACCGAATCACCAATCGGGTCGAGGCCGTGGGGGCCAAGGCCAAGGACATGCTGGGCAAGACTCCGTCCAACATCCAGGCCATACGACCCATGAAGGACGGCGTCATCGCCGACTTCGAGGTCACCGAGAAGATGCTCGAACATTTCATCAAAAAGGCGCACGGACGATCCTTCCTCGTGCGCCCGAGGATTGTCATCTCAGTACCTTCGGAAATCACTCAGGTGGAGAAACGCGCCGTCAAGGACACCGCGCTCAAGGCGGGTGCCAGCGAGGTCTATCTCATCGAACAAGCTATGGCGGCGGCCATCGGCGCCGGTCTGCCCATCACCGAGCCATCCGGTAATATGATCGTCGATATCGGTGGCGGGACATCAGACGTAGCGGTGATCTCATTGGCTGGAGTTGTGTACTCCCGTTCGGTCCGAGTGGCCGGCAACGAGATGGATGAGGCGATTATTCAATACCTGAAGAAGAAGTACAATCTGCTGCTGGGTGAACGAACCGCCGAGATGATCAAAATGGAGGTCGGATCCGCCTACCCGCTCGATGAACCACTCAGCATGGAGGTCAAGGGCAGGGACTTGGTTGAGGGTGTGCCCAAGAACCTCACGATCACGGATGAAGAGATTCGCGAAGCCCTCACTGAAATCGTTGCCACTATCGTTGATGCCGTGCGTAACGCCCTCGAACGGACACCACCCGAACTCTCGGCGGACATCATGGACAAGGGAATCATTCTCGCCGGCGGCGGTTCATTACTCAAGAACCTCGACAAACGACTTCGCGAGGAAACCGGCCTGCCCGTGGCCCACTGTGAGGAACCATCATCGGCGGTGGTCCGCGGTACCGGCCTCATGCTCACCAACATCGACCTGCTGCGCAAGATCGCGATTGCCTAGTCTGCCTATGTCGCAGTGGGCCGATCAAGACCGCCCGACGGCGGTGAAAGGTTGACTTCGAGAGCGTGACGGATCGGCGCATTCTTGTTCTGCGCACGGTGCTCCTGTGGATTCTGCTCGAGTTTCTCGCAGCGGCACAGGTGCACACTCCCGGTGGCGAACCCGTACTCTTGTCATGGGCGCGCGGAGCGGTCTCACCCGTTCTGTGGGCCGGCGAGGCCATCGGCTCGTTGGTCAGAGATCTTGTCTCAGGGATTTCCGATTCCTCCAGACTCGTCGTGACCAACCGAGAGCTCCAGCTCGAGCTCGAGACCGCGAAGACCCTCCACCGAATCATGACCGAAGACATGGCGGCTCAATTTGAGCTCAACTCCCTCGCCGTGATGGTTCCGAACCTCACCTCCACAGCGGTGCCGGCACGGACGATCTTCCGGGATTTGACACGCGGCCGGATGATCGTGCTGGTGGCGGTCGACCGCCGCATCTCAGCTGACACGCCCGCTGTGGCGAACGGTGGTGTCATCGGCCGCGTCATTCGCTCAGAGGGCCGCCGATCTTGGATCGAGCTTATAACCCACCCGGTCGCTGCGGTGGCGATCCAAACGCCTGATGGACGGGTTCAGGGCCTCGCTGTGGGCTGCGACACGAGGGAGCTCGAGATCCAATTTATTCCACGCCAAGCTCAACTGTTGAGGGGTAGCGAGCTGGTCACGAGCGGAGCCGATGGCATCTATCCACCGGGGCTTCCCGTGGGGCGGGTAACCGCCGTCAGGGAGAGTGCCAATGCCTTTCTCGAAGTCCGCGCCGAGCCGGCTGTGACCCTTGCCACCACTCGTGTAGTGCTTCTGCTCGACGGTTGGATGAGCGGTGTCCATTCGGGAAATACCGCGCGATGAAGACGATCTTCCTCGTCGCCCTGACCCTCATCGTCCAGGTCGCCCTGGGCTGGCCGGAATCTCCCGGCTGGCTTTCCGCTATCCTGCTTCCCATGGTCTTCGTGGTCGGACCACCGCTACTGCTGGAAGAACGGCGCTGGCCCCATTTTGCCCTCGCGTTGGGCCTGGCCTGGGATCTGGTCCTGGAACCGGTGGTAGGCCCAGGCGCCATCGCGTGGAGTGCCGGCGCAGTAGCCGTGAGCGCTGTCGTACCTCTGGTTGCCGATCGCTCGCCGCGAGCATGGTTGGCCTTCGGGGCTCTCGGCGCCGCCATAATGATCGTCGTACGGAACCTCGCTCTGGTGCCGCTTGGACTGGCGGCGGATCTGACTTGGGGTTATCTGCTGCTCAGCGTCTTACTCACGTCGCTGTGGTGTGGCCTGGTCGGCTGGGTCATTGCCCTCGATCTGCCTGCTCGATGGCGCTCCCACCGGGCGCGCACGCTCCGCTAATCTCTGATGATGGAAATCCGCGAGGATCTCGGCCCCGTTCGGCAGCGCGCCATGGTCCTGTTGCTGGCCGTCTTCCTCGTCTTTGGTGCCCTCCATCTCAGGGTTGCCCAGCTCCAGCTCATTGAAGGCGCCCACTGGCGGCGAATGGCCGAGAACAACCGCCTTCGCCGACTTCCGTTGGCTGCGACCCGGGGGAGAATCTACGACCGCCGCGGCCATGTTCTGGCTGACAATCTGCCGACCTGGAACCTCCTCCTCTTCCCCGACGAGGCACGCAATCTCGATGAAACGCTGCTGTTTGTCGCCGATCTCGGCATCGACGAGGCGTTTTCATTGCACCGCCGGGTCAACAAGCGGGGCGCCGACCGCCTCGCGCCCATGGTCGTGGGTGAGAACCTCGACTGGAGGCAGGTTGCAAGCGTACGGTCCCATCAGAGTGATCACCCCGAACTCTCGGTCGTCGCCGGCTTCCGCCGCCACTACCCCCTCGGCCGGGCCACTGCCCACACTGTCGGCTATCTTCGGCTTGTTTCGGAGGAAGAGTTCGAGGCCAATCCCCAGCTCGACCCGAACTCAAGGGTGGGTGCCACCGGTATCGAGGCTCTCGCTGATGACTTTCTCACCGGTCAGCCAGGAGAACGCTGGGTGGTCGTTTCGGCCCTGGGTCGTCAGCTAGGGGTGGTCCGCGAGAATCCATCGGCGTCGGGCAAGGATCTTGCCGTCACTCTCGACGCCGATCTCCAACAGGTTGCTGCGGAGGCGTTGGGCGAGCGGAGCGGGGCAGTGGCCGCCATCGACCCCAGGAACGGTGCCGTCCGAGTTCTTTACTCGGCACCGTCCTTCGATCCCGAGCTTTTTTCCGGCAAGCTCTCGCCCGAGGATTGGAAAGACCTCTCCGATGACCCCCGGCACCCGCTCCAGGACCGCTGTCTCCAAGGGACCTACCCACCGGGTTCGACCATCAAACCGTTCTTCGCCCTGGCTGCTCTGGCGGAAGGCCTCATCACCCCCGACTGGACGGTCCAGTGCACTGGAGCGGTGGTCCTCCACGGACACCGTTTTCGTTGCTGGCGACGTGGAGGGCACGGCAGGGTCAACCTCTCACGATCCATCGAGGCGTCGTGCGATATCTATTACTACCAAGTCGGTCAGCGATTGGGGATCGACAGAATGGCACGGTGGCTGAAGACCTTCGGATTCGGCCATCGAACCGGAATTGGCCTCCCGTCAGAAGCGGCCGGCCTCATTGGCAATCCCGAGTGGAGCCGGCGGGTGCGCGGCACGCCGTGGTATCCCGGCGAGGCAGTCTCGGTGTCCATCGGTCAGGGACCGGTGCTCGCCACTACCATTCAGCTCGCACGGGCCTTCGCCGTCCTTGCCAACGGCGGCCGGCTGGTCACTCCGTACGTGGTGGTGGACCCAGAGAGCGCAGATCCGATCGATCTGGGTTTGAATCCATCGGATCTTGCCAGAATCAGGCAGGGTCTCGATTTGGTTGTCCACGGTGATCGGGGTACGGCTCGATCATTGGCGCGGTTGCCGGTGGCGGGTAAGACCGGCACCGCACAGGTGGTCAGGTTGCAGGAGGGAATCGACTCGGACGATTTGGCACCACACCTGCGGCACCATGCGTGGTTCGTCGGGTGGGCACCGATCGAAGAACCACGGTTGGTGGTCGCCCTGATTGTCGAACACGGTGGGGGCGGCGGCAGCATCGCAGCTCCAACGGCCTCAGCTATCTTTTCTGCCGCCCTCGGTGAGGAGGGCGATTCACAGTCCGAGCAAAGGCTAAGGGAGTAGAATCGGTCAATGGAGCACCGCATCGACGCCTGGTTGATCCTCGCCGTGGCCAGTATCCTCGGAGCGTCATTGGTGACCCAGAACGCGGTGGCTGGCGTCCTCGGAACCCAGCTCCTGGCACGTCAACTCCTTTGGGCCTGCGGCGGCATGCTGACCTTGCTCGCCCTTTCCCGCATTCGGCTCGACCTCTATGCTCGTCTGGCTCCGATCGTCTATGCCCTGGGGTTGGCGGCGCTGGTCGGGGTGCTTTTCTTTGGAGAAATGCGAAGCGGCACCCGCGGTTGGTTCGCGGTCGGACCGTTGACAATCCAACCAAGCGAGTTCGCGCGGGTGGCGACGATCCTGATGGTGGCGGCGTGGCTTGCTCGCCGAAGCGGAACCAGGCTCTCGGCCAAGGAAGCGACGGTTGTAGTCGCACTGGTTGTTGCCGCTGCCGGTCTGGTTGCTCTCGAGCCCGACCTCGGGGTCACCCTGACGTATCTCCCGGTGGCTGTTACCGCCCTGTGGTTGGGTGGTCTGCCCCGCTGGGCGTGGATTGGTCTCGTCGTGCTCTCCATCCTTATCGGCGTCGCCGCGTGGCACACCGGGCTTAAAGATTTTCAGAAAGAAAGGGTCTTGACCGTCCTCGATCCGGAGCGCGATCCGTTTGGCGTCGGGTATCAGGTACGGCAATCGAAGATTGCTGTCGGCTCCGGCGGTGTCGCCGGTCAGGGGGTCGGTCATGGATCGCAGTCGTTGCTGCGATTCCTTCCGGCTCAGCACACCGACTTCGCCTTTGCCGTGTGGGCGGAAGCAACCGGTTTCGTCGGTGCCACCTGCCTTTTTCTCGCCTACGCCCTCATGCTCTACCGCATCGGAATGGCGGCAGTCGTCGCAGAAAACCGACACGGCGTGGTACTGGCGGCCTTGGTGGGGGCGTGGCTCGCTTTTCAGGTGGTCGTCAACCTCGGCATGGTCCTCGGATTGCTGCCGACAACCGGAATCACTCTGCCGCTCTTTTCCTACGGCGGTTCGTCCCTACTGTCGACCTGCGCGGCGCTCGGTGTCGTTCAGTCGGTCTGGCGGCACCGTTTGGTGAATCAGTGATGAGCTCGGTTCTTTTCCTCTCGGTCAATCCGTTCGAAACTCGGGTTGCTCTGCGCGAGAAATCACGCCTGGTCAGCTACCGGGCCGAACGACATCGGATGTCGTCGGTGGTGGGCAATCTCTACAAGGGTCGGGTCACCCGCGTCCTGCCCGGAATGCAGGCGGCGTTCGTCGATGTCGGGCTTTCCCGTGACGGTTTTCTCTATGTTCGCGAAGCCGGCGGAATCCTCGATGACTTCACCGATATCTTCCTCCTCGACGACGACGCCGGACCGAGCGAGATTCTGAATACCGATATCGGCGACCTCCTGCGCCAAGGTCAGGAAATCCTCGTCCAGGTCGTCAAGGATCCCATCGGCACCAAGGGCGCGCGACTAACGACTCACATCACCCTGCCGGGACGATTTCTGGTCTACATGCCGACGGTGATCCAGCTTGGAGTTTCGCGACGGATTACCGACGACGAGGAGCGAGCTCGTCTGAAGACGGTCATCGAGCAGTTCGGCGACGGCGGTTGGATCGTCCGCACCGCAGGTGAGGGGCAGGGAGGAGTCGAGCTGGAAGTGGATCGTCGTTACCTCCTCCAGCTCTGGAACCAAATCCAGGCCGGTGCCGACCGAACCAACGCGCCCTATCTCGTCCATCACGAGCTGAGCCCGGTGTTGCGGGCAGTTCGCGACACCTTCACCTCAGTGGTACAGGAAGCCTGGATTGATGACGAGGAGGCGTTCGAAGAGATTCTCGATTTTCTCGAGAAACGCGATCCGACCCTGGTGCCTCGCTTCAAGTTGTTTCGAAAGTCCACCGATCTCATGAGCGCCTTTGGCCTCGACCGCGAGCTCGAAAAGGCCCTGCGCCCCAAGGTGTGGCTCAAGTCCGGCGGCTATCTTGTGGTCAACCAAACCGAGGCGCTTGTCGCCATCGATATCAACACAGGCAAGTACGTTGGTACGAAGTCACTGGAAGAAACCGTTTTCACCCTCAACCTCGAAGCGGTACCGGAAATTGTCCGACAGCTCCGACTTCGAGACCTCGGAGGAATCGTCGTCATAGACTTCATTGACATGGAGGAGCCGGCTCATCGACTCGAGCTCTATCAGGCGTTGGAGACCGAGCTCGAATCCGACTCGGCGCGAACGCAACTACTGCCCATGTCAGACATCGGGCTCATCCAGCTCACCCGGAAACGCACCCGGCCAAGCCTCGACCGAACCCTGAGCCGTGAGTGCCCCTACTGCCACGGTTCGGGGCGGATCAAGGCATTGGCCACAATCTGTCTCGAGATCCGCCGCGAACTGCTCGAAGCGGTAACCACCGAGCTCAGCGACCAGGTTTCGTTGGTGGTCCACCCGGAGGTTTCTCACTATCTGCAGGGGCCGTTCCGTGAGCTGCTGCGAGAGCTCGAAGAGGTTCACCACGTTCAGGTCATCCTGCGCGAAAATCCACTTCAACACCAAGAGCAGTTCGAGATCATAGGTTAAGCGGTGATTGAACCGCGAAGGCGAAAAGGTCAGGAAGCCCTTAGCTCTTAGCTTCTAGCCCTTAGCTCCATCGCAGGGGCTCTGTGGGGTTTCGAGCGATATTGCGATGGGGCTAATAGCTAAAGGCTGATGGCTATTTGTGTTGCTTTGCGTTTTTACGGTGAATACCGGCCCTACAGTGTCTCGTAGAGAGTTCGGCGTTGCCTCGGCTTGAGACCCGCTTCGCGGATGGTCCGTTCCATGTCGCTCTGGGTCATCTGAAACTGGACCCCTGCCGCAGCGACCACGTTCTCCTCGAGCATGATGGACCCGAGATCGTCGGCTCCAAAGAACAGGGAGAGCTGACCGATCTTGGACCCCTGGGTCACCCAGGAACCCTGAACGTGGTCGATATTGTCAAAGGCGAGGCGAGCGATGGCGAGGGTTCGTAGATAGTCGAAGCCACCGGCGGATTCCACCTCTCCCTCGAGGTCTGTGCTCTGATCCTGGAAGGTCCACGGGATGAAGGCGGTGAAACCGCCGGTTCGGTCTTGGAGATCACGGACGCCAATAAAATGCTCGACTCGCGCCGCGATCGGTTCGCCGACACCGAACATCATCGTGGCGGTGGTCCGAAGCCCGAGATCATGGGCCGCACCGTGAACCTCGAGCCACTGGCTCGTACTGGCCTTGGCACGGGACAGGATCCGACGCCTGGTTTCATCCTCGAGGATTTCGGCGCCTCCACCAGGGATCGACTCTAGCCCCGCCGCCATGAGCCGCGAGATAACTTCGGTCACATGCAACTTCTCCACCTTCGCGAGAAACCAGATCTCGGGCACCGAAAAGGCGTGCAGGTGGACTTCGGGAAAGCTCGTTTTGAGCTGCCGCAGCAGGTCTTCGTAAAACTCCATGCGGAGGTCGGGGTGAACGCCACCCTGAAGGAGGATTCCGGTGCCACCTGAGGCCACTGTTTCCGCCACTTTGTCGGCGATTTTCGAAAACGGGAGGACATAGGCGTCGCTTGATTCCTTGGTGCGATAAAAGGCGCAGAATCGACAACGGTAGATACACACGTTTGTGTAGTTGATGTTACGGTCGATGATGTAGGAAACAACACCCTCTTCGGTCTTCCGCCGCCGAACAGCGTCCGCCGCCTGCCCGAGCGAGAGCAGCGAACCCTCGGCGAAGAGGAACTCGATCTCCGAGGAATCGATCCGCTCACCAGCAACCGCCCGGTCGAGGATTGACGAAATGCTCATGCGACGAAGTCTCACCCTGCCGTGCCTGAGTGTCAAGGGCTTTCAGAAGTAGGTTTGATTTCGGTGTGAGGCAAGCTGCTCAGAACGCGAAGAGTACCCGCGTCGATACCGTCTTTGTGGCGGGCTTTGTGATCTTTGTGATCTTTGTGTTTGGAAGCCGTTCCGGCGCCCAGATCCGCTTATCCGAAGGCGGGGCCTCACCGGCAACCAAGGTTGCGATGGAAGCTAAAAGCTAATGGCTGAGCTGCTTGCAAAAATGCCCAACCTGTCATCCTGAGCGGAGCGGCCGGAGGCCGTGGAGTCGAAGGATCCCCACCTAATTAGAGGCGCGACTCTCGTAAAGTAACGCGATACTTGACTTGTGGGGACC
>Ga0164313_10002567_pt1 | contig 16237 bp, 3 predicted proteins | sample GuaBasSedimGuay4_FD_113735 | JGI IMG/M metagenome (GOLD analysis project Ga0164313, IMG submission 113735) | Subseafloor sediment microbial communities from Guaymas Basin, Gulf of California, Mexico - Guay4, Core 4569-4, 0-3 cm | ecosystem: Environmental > Aquatic > Marine > Hydrothermal vents >... | reverse complement strand
GTAGCTGCAGCTAAATTAGAAATGGATGAAGACGCAGTCGATTCCAACGCTAACTTGGTTGTGGTCAGTGGTTCTAATCTAGTAGAAACCAGCACTTTTTATCATGGTGTGGGACTGCCAGATTTTGCTATTACTTGTGGTAATCTTCCTGGCGTGTCCTTATGGGCACCTGTGCAGGATGAGTGTTCACTTGGTACATTGGCCGATAATATTGACCAGACCATGTGGATGGACGAAGTTTACATCAATAGTCTTGAGTTTAGTTACACCACTGGTGCTAACGCAACCGAGAACTATGGTGCTGAAACTGATCAGAAGATGTGGTTGCTGAATGACGGTAGATTTGTTAGTTATGAATCTTTTACGCTGTCTGGAACGCAGACTACGGTTTCTTTGGTAGGTGTTGTAACTGACGGTGTGCTTATTGCTACTTTATCTGATGGCAATTCAGCATTCTTGAGAAAAGCGGCTAATGGCGCTCCTGGTCTATCAATTTATGATGCCAGCGAAGAAGAAAAAATTAATTATGAGATAGTGGCTGGAGCAGCTACTGCTACCGAAGCCGGGATCAATGCTGGTGTTATCACGTTACCGACTGATTATACAGCTAATGATACCACTGGAGATATGGTAGAGGTGGTTTATGCCGGCGACAAATACGCATCCACAGCTATGCAGAGTTATTTTGATGTTCTGGATACTGTAGATAGACCTGATACAGTTGGTGCTCTTCGTCAGGGTCAGGTAGAAGTTTACCTAATTGATCCTGATGAAAGTTATGTTAATTGGGGAGAGGCTATAGGGTGGAGATTTACATCTGCTACTCTTAGTGCTGATCTTACTCGTGAAGCATTGTCTGAGCTGGGCCATCTAGGTCCTTTTGACAGACCTCTGACTCTGCCTATTCCGATTACAGTAACCATGGATACCACTGCAGGCGACCTAGAACATTGGGCACGTTTTGCTGGTAAACTGACTGAGTATGAAAATGGCACACTAGATGACATTGATCTTGCTGACTTGTTCGGTAAAGAGAACATGATTCTGGTTGTTAAGGTTTTTGCTCAGACTGATGAGGAAGCAGGTGGTGTTGGCGCTGATCGTAAGATCTTAGGTGCCGACAACCCACTGATTGATCAGATGTATTTCAGCGCTGGTCAAGAAGGCGTATATGCTGAGAATGATCCAGAAATGCCACTGAAGACCGTTATCGTTGAACATTTGAAGATTACTGACGAAGCTTACACTCTTGATGTAGGTGCTAATGCAACCCAGACTTTTGGGTTCCGTTCTACTAACGACATGTACGTTATTAAGGGCGAGCTTGCTTTAGCCGATATCACTGGTGATTTCAAGATTCGCAGAAACGGATAATAGGAACATAGGAGGCGGGAGGGTTATTCCCTCCCGTCCTTTTTAAATTTAGGGAGGATTATAGGAAATGACTGTTGAGGACAAACACACACAGAAACTCAAGGCTTTGATAAAGGAAGAGGTCACGTTTATGTTTGAACAGGCTCTGGATTTTGCTCAGGTTGCCTGCCCCGAACCACATTTTAGACCTCTAAGATCTAAGATCCTTAGAGTAGGAAATAATTGTATTAGGAATATTAATCGCAAAGTTGACGATCAATATAAAATTGAATTTAAGGCTGTCTCTGAAGACATAATTCAAATACAGAGATAATAATATAAGGAAACGGAGGATTATAACATGGCTGAAGAAACTAAGGTCGAAGATAAAAGATCTTTTATGGGACCTAATGATACAAAATATTTTGTTGTGGCACCTAACGCCAACGACATTAGGGAAGCGGATTGGAATTATAGCAGGACCTATACCAGATCTCTGACTGAAGGTATTACTACGAGCGCTGAGATGATGGACATTTTACGTCGTAGAGGTATAGTTGGACCTGAATTTGAACAGCGAGCTACTGAATTAACTACCACGCTCAATGAGAAAATTTGGGCCTTGGAAATTGCCGAGACTGTAGAGGCAAAGAGGGATTTAGCAGTAGAAGTAGCTGAAGCAAGAGATGAATTGTTTCAGTGGAATCAACGTCTGAATGGCCCCATGGCAAATACATGTGAACAGTTAGCCGATGATGCTAGATTAGAATATCTAACTTCCAGTATGATAGTAGATGCTAAAGACGATAGAATATGGGATGATTATGAAAGTTATCTCCAAGAAAATAATCAGGCATTGGCCCTTAAATCTCGTTTTGAGGTTATGCTGTACCTACAGGGTCTAGAGTCTGACTTTTTAGAGAAAACTCCAGAAGCCCAGGCTATGAAGGAAGTAGAAACTGACATCTTGGAGAAAGCAGCTGAGGCTGCTAAAGCTCTAGAAGCGGTGGTAGAGGAAGAAAAGAAACCTGCGCCTAAGAAAAGAGCTCCTAGAAAGAAGAAAGCTACTACTAAGAAAGCAACTACTAAGAAAGAAGAAGCATCTGAATAATGGATTTAACATCTGAAGAGGTAGAAAGATATTTAAATAGAATTTTCACCGGAACAGAGCTGTTCAATTTAAATGGTAAGCTGTTGGTATTTAAACATCCAGACAATACGACCAGAGCGCTTGCTGATTTAACATATGATAAAGCTCTCAAAAGAGCCACAGATTCTGGATTATTATCCACATCTGATTTAGAAGCACTGATAAAGAAAAGAAATTTATTTACTAGAGCAGATCAAGATAAACTAGATGAATTGTGGGCCCAGAAAACTGCTCAGGAAGTTATTCTCAGTAAGACTACTAAAATTAAAGCCAGGCAAGATAGGCTAAGAAAAATAATAGATAGCTTGAATGAGAAGATATCTGAGTTAGAATATAAACGCACATCAAAGCTCGCCTTATCAGCAGATAGTAAAGCTGAAGAGGAGCGAGCTTTATATTTATGCTGGGCATGTTCGACTGATGAAGATGGTAATAAATGTTGGGACACCTTCGATAGTATGTTAAATGAGAAGGATGTAACTTATAGAGATTCCATATTGATGAGTTTTCTAAGATTTAGAGCTGGAATCAATACAGAAATAATAAGATGTCTAGCAAGACATAGTTTATGGCGAATACGTTATGTCACTAGTCAGAAGGTGTCGGACCCATTGTTTGGAGTACCGACATCACAATATACAAATGATATGTTAAACCTGGCGTACTGGTCAAATTTCTATCAGAACATATATGAAATGATGCCCAAGGATAGACCGCCAGATACCATCGTAGAAGACGATGGTGCTCTTGACACGTATATGAAAGCATATTACGAGGAAAGGACTAGAGAGGATGCTGTCGAGAGAGATAAAAACAGACTAGGTAATAAGGGTAAGTTATCTGCGTTTAACAAAGAGGAAGTTATCGTAACTAAGTCTCATGAGCTTTATGAGGACATAGATTACACCAAGCCAAGAGAAGCACGAATGATTAAGGACAAAGCCGCCATTAAGAAAAGAGCGGGAAAACGGAAACGATAGGTAAGGAATACAGGGACTTTTTATTAAATAATAGGGAGGTGCCCACTTGGCAGACTACACCATTAACCACAATATTTTTGACGGCCCAGCCCGAAAAAATACTGGTACCACTTCAAAATCTACTGGAATAGATGAGACTAAATTAGCTAAAGAGATTGGTAAAGTCATGGGTAAAGTATCCAAGGACTCTAGTAAATCTCTATCTAGTGAGATAGGTAAACAGATAGAAATTAGTCTTGGAAGAATTTTAAGTAGACAGACTCAAGGTCCAACTGGCAGACCTGAAAAACCCATATCAAAAACTGACATAGAACGTATAGTTAAGAATGTATCTTTGGATACAGCTAACTCTATATTGGCTGCTCTGGCTAAGGGCAATAAAGCTACCGGCCCCAGACATTCTGGAAATGTAGAATCTGTATTTAAGAATATGGATAAGCAGATTACTGCTGCCATAGGAAAATTGAACACATCCCTAACTACTAAGACTGGTGTTTCTTTAGGACCTGAAGGTAGAAAAATTATAGCTGAAAGTATAGGTAAAGCTATTAGAGCTACTGTGTCCACTGAACTTGGTAAATCTGTACAGGAAGCCTCTAAAACATATCAATCAATTCAACGTAGTGCTAACGCCACTGCAAAAGCTGTGGAAGCTATATCCAAACTTAAAAAGTCCGGCGGCGGTATAGATGTCACAGAAATTCCAAAAGTTATAAAATCTTTAGTAACTCTAAGTAAAGAGGCTAGAGATTTATCTAATGATTATAAAGAACTAAGAACGTCAGTTAAGGCCCTATCAAAAGAACAGGATGGTATAGTAAGGGAGCTTGGAGTTGCCATTAAAGAAACCAAGGCTTCTATTGCGTCTAGAGTTTCATCTGCTATTAAAGATATACCCAGTAAACTTTTGGACGTGGACAAGTTCAAAAAAGTATTTGACGATTTCTTAAATAAATTTGATAAGGTCTCTAAACAATTAGAGGTAGAATACAAACCTGGCCAGAAACAATTACCTGCTCCTGAAATCAAACAATTAGAGACTACCCTTAAGGACACTGGTAAGCAGGTAGCTGTATTGAATAAGTCTATTGAAACCCTATCTAAGAGTACTAAGCCTGGTACTAGTGTAGCAGTTACAGATACTGGTAAGGAGCTTAAAGAGAGTTTTAAAGATATAGTTAAACTTATTAATGATGTACGTAAAGACTACAAGTCTGGTTTGTTAGAGATTGCTAAGGAAGTTAAGGCGGGAACTAAAGATAAATCCGTTCTTGAAAATTTTAGCAAGGATTTTGACTCTCTAATCAAGGCTGTAGAATCTTTTAAGCCTACTGAGATTAAGGAAGCTGCTGGAAGAGGTTCAGCTACTGGAGCTAATTCAAAAAAATTAGACCAAATAAGGGTTTTGATTAATGATGTACAGAAAAAAATAAATAAACCCCCAGCAGAATCAGATAAAGAGATAGTTTCTGGTCTTAAAGATGCCACTAATAAACTTACTGGTGCCGCCGAAGCGTTAGAGGAAGCTGCTAAACAGCTACCTAAGACCTCTACAACCACATCCCAGCCTATTGAGCAAGGTTCTAGGGAGATAAGTCCATTAATTAAGAGTATGCAGATTATGAGCTCCAGGCTGAGAGGTCCAGGCTCAATAAATACATATCCAGAAGTAGCACTTCCTGCCAGTAAAGCAGGCTTGAATCTTAAGTTTGAGGGAAGCGCCACTAAAGGACAAGAAAGACAAAAGCAACTTGTACAAGATCGTATAAATAGTTTATCATCTTCACTGTTTGAATTACAGAACTATATAGTAGATACCATGGAAAAAGAATTTGCTGACGCCGGTAAGCGTTGGGCAGTAGTAAGAACTGGAACTGAGAAGAGCGTAACTGAATTCTTTAAACTAGTGAAGGGATCTAATATAAAGTCTGCCGGCAAACAGTTTGGATTTGATATAGTAAATATAGAAGCAGTAAAGAAACAACTTTTATTGAAAGGTAGAGGGGCTGCCACTAAGGGTACTCCTGCGTCTATGGTTAAAGAACTTACAGACGCTATATCTTCTGAGATATCCTCTTCACTACCTAATACAGGCACAGCTATTGATAAGGTAGCTAAGTGGCTTAAGACTACTTCCGAAGAGCAGATCAGATCTGTTAAAGAATTAGAGTCTATTCAAAGTAAACTTATAGACATAAAGAAAGGAGATCTGTCGGCTGGAATATTGCCCAGTGAGGATTTGAAAAAGAAATTATCCAGTTTGATAGCTGGAGACAGGCGAGATCTGGAGCTGGTTTTTAAGGCCACAGTGGCCAAGGCGGAGGCAACCAAAAGTTTAAGAGATAAGAAATTAGTTAGAACTGTTAGTCTCCCCGCAGCAAGATTGACAAAGACAGGTACTCCAGTTTTTGAGACAGCAAAGGGAAGCCAAAGATCTCTACAAAGATTTGGTACATTTAAAACTGGTTTTGAAAAAATATACGAAGAGCTGGCTGAGAAGCAGGCTTTGGTGTATAGCAAGGGCTATGCTGAAAAGATCAGAAAGATAGGAGTACGTCCCACTGGTTTGAGGTTGGACGCTGCTAACAAATTAGCAGAGGAGATGCTTGTAGATTTTGCTTCTGTTAATTTAGAAAATTTCAATGCTTTTAGGGAGCAGGTGGGTAAAGCTACACAAATTAAAGCTGGAAAGTTGGGGGGCACTAACAAAGATAAATTGGTAAGTGGTGTTACAGCAGCGTTAAGCTCTGACGTGGGTCAGGGGTTGCAGCCAGCCGAATTAAATAAGGTTACTTCTGATTTCATAGACGCTATGAAGAAAGCTGGGTTGTCGGCTTATGATGTTGTTAAGACACTCGATAAGATAGAATTTGAAAATGTGTATGATATACTTCTTAAAGTATTAAAGGGCACAGAAACAGGATTACAGCCCTTGAAAAATTTAGCTAAGAACCCTTTATTTGATAAAGGTATAAGACAGGTAGAAACTGCTACCCAACAAGTTGTGCAGTCTTTACCTCTTATAGAACCAGGTAGACCTAGAAGAGGTTTTCAACAGAGTAATGTGTTGAACCTTCTTACTAGAACATCTGATGTATATTCTGGTGAAAAACCTACTGATCTAAAGCCAACTGACCAACTTCAATTTATAAAAGATTTAAATGTAAGGCTTAATGAGTTAGTAAGTGAGGCTAAGGTAAATAATGATAATATACTTAATGAGGGTATACGTACTATATCTACCTTAGGTCTTCCAGAGTCTATTGCTGCTAAGGTAGATTTTTATAGAGAGGGTCAGACAGGTAGAGGTACTGAACATTTAGGTGCTCTTGGTGGAGTATCTATTAAAGCATACACTGATAGTATTGGGGAGTTAGCTCCTTTAGGCGCTCAATTTAATAATTTGGGTAAGAATATATCTGGTGTTACTAACGCTTTAGAATCTTCTAAGAGTGAGCTGGATGCCATGGCTGCAAAGTTTGGAGCGTCCACTGTTGAGGGTTATGGTACAGAGTTTCCTGGTCTTAGATCCAATAGAGAGTCGGAATTAATTTCTTCGGGAAGATTAGGTAGTAAGGGATCTGGTTTTAATGTTCTCGCTGAACTTCGTAATACCGCCGGTACTATGGAGGATCAGATTCTTGTATCAGGTAGATTAGCTGATGCTCTAACAGTAGCTACAAAAACTCTAGTACGACCTTCTCCTGGAGGACGTGTCGGTGGCGATATAGAAGGAGCTGCTGGTGTAGGGGAAGTCCGAACGGGTGTAATAAAAGATTCGGATATTAGAAAAGTTCTAGGTAATATACAAGAAGTATTAGGTGTACCAGAACAATATAAAGGAAGGGCTGACCAAGCTTTTATAGATGAAGTTCGTAGAGCCATGACTGTACTCCGCGGCGAAAATGTAGAGGTTCAACAGGCTAGATTAACCGAAGTATTTTTAAATTCCTTTGGTAGAAAGTTTATAACAAGATATGGATCTAAGGGTGTTAGTGTTACTCCTACTGGTTTAGGTGATGAGCCTGCTAGTGAGGCCTTAAACATAATTAAATCTTTTCCCAAAGCTAAGGTTAAAGTTTTAACCAAGGAAGAGCGCAGTAAGGCAGGACTAGGAGTAGCTATACTACCTAGGAGTATGGGTGAGTTATTATCCGGTGTTCTGGGAAAGTATGAAGACCAATTAGAGGGTGAAGGCTTTGATGTATCATCTTTAAGAAGGTCACTAGTTGCTTCAGGTAATAAATTTATATTTGAATTATTTAAAGACGCCGGCAAGGGCTTAGTAACTAAGGAAGAGGCCGGTATGCAGCAATTAACTTTCCAGAAAGCTTCCGGCGCGTTCAAGGAAATCACTGGTAGAGATTTGCCTGGAGATAAATCAGCTATACAGGATATTAGAAATCTATTCAAGAAAGAATTCCCTAAAGCTGGTGTGTTTAAAGAACAAGCTATAGATGTTAGAATAAGTTCTACTGGTGTAGCTAAGCGTGGTCTACAACCAGATGTATTGGAAGCTGTACTAGGTAATATAGCTTCTGTAGGAAAGACAGGATCTACTACTGTAGCCACTAGATTGGACCCAGAAACATATAAGAGATTACTTGGTGAAAAGAAGGAAGGCGGTGGAAGGACTACCGGCGAGTTCAGTAAGCTTTCCAAAGCTCTAGGTTTTGAAACTGTAGGTTCTACAGAACAAATTAGAGAGCTATCAATTGCTTTAGGTAAGGGCAAAGATCCAGATTTAGCTAAGGTTATAGCTCAGAGAGCTCAAGCGTTGGAGGAAGCATCTAATTACTATACTACTGTTATAGATGAGTTTGGCAAAGAGCGCAAAAGCATTGTAGGAAGTAAATTTTTATCTATTGTAGAAGAGACTGGCGCTACTGAACCGTGGAGAAAGAAGGATATAGATAGGGGTATAAAGGGCGCAAGTGTAGATATACCAGTGTTGTCAGCCTACTCCACTGTGTTTGGTGAGAGTTCTAGTTTATTGGATGAAATAGTAGGTAGTACTAATGCTAATCAAAGAAAACAATTAGAATTTTTGAAAGCTCTACAGTTCATGGCCGATGAAACTGGAACTCTTCAAAGTAGACAACTGCAGTTTCTTGAAACGGTAAGTCTAAATTCTGTTAAATATTTTGATCAAACCTCTGGTATTCTATCACAGAATGCCGATGCACTTGATCCAAGGGATTTAAAAAATACATTATTTGATTTAAAGAAATTTCCAAAACCTTTCTTTGTTGATTTACCTCAAACTGGACCCGGCGCCGAGCCTGGTAAGTCAGACCCTTTTTATGTTCCAGGTGCTTTAGCGAGGGGTACATACTCCGAAGAATTAGTGGCTGGAGATAGGGGTATAGAGGACACAGGTCGTAGACTACAGCATGTTGTTAATATGGCCAAAAAGGCCACAGAGCTTCTAGACAGACCAGCTACTATACAAGCAGAGATAGAGAATCTACAACAAGAATTACAAGAGCTATTACGTACAGGTGATCCAAGAGCTGCACAAACTCAGGCAATACTAAGCTCCAGACAAGATGTTCAAAAAACATTGTTATCTGGTGAGGGTGAAGTATCGTCTACAATAAAAAGAAGAGTAACTGATACAGTTGCAGAATATCTAAAAGAGGCTCAAGGACTTAAATTTAAACAGACACCCGAAGCTACTTCTAGATTAAATGATATACTAACTATAGTTAAGAATGCATTGTCTACATCTGAAGCACCTGATGAAGCCTTTAGATTAAAAACATTTGCTCCAGATCAGATTCCATTAGCTCCAGGAGCATCTGAAGTATCTAACGTGGAAGCTTTCCTTGAACGTCAAAAGAAATTTTCTAAAACAGAGAATCTAGCTTTAGCAGACGCTATAGGTAAAGCATCAGACTTATTACTAGGTAAAAGTCCCAGTTCACAAGATGCCTACAATACAGTATTAAAAGGTATAGCTGAGATATCAAGTGGTGAATTAGAAAATGTGCAACAGTATAGTACCTTATTATTAGGAGATAATAGATTTAAGGGTAGAGTGAATAATGATCCTGGTAATATACTAAGTCTTTTAGAAGAAAAACAAAACTTAGCAAAGAAAGAAGTACAGGCTACTGAAGATAAGATGTTCAGATTAGCTAAGGATATAAAAAGTGGTTCTGGTTTAGAACTGGCGTCTAGACTAGGTATAGATATAGATAGAGAATTACAGTTCAAGTACGAAAAAGCATTAGATGGATTACAAAAAGCTAAGATAGATTATTTTCATTCTCTGGCTGATACGGCAATAGGCAAAAAGGGTGCTATTGGTACAGCTGTATTCTCACGTAAGTTTCCAGCAGTAATGAAGAAAGCTGTTGTTGCTATAGTAGATAAGACAGATGATTTTGCTAAGTTTAGAGACAGTATAAAAAATATCCAATTGGATTTACCTGCAGGAGAGCAGGATACTCTAGCCAAAGTAATATCAGAAATAGATATACTATCTAAATCACATAAAAAAAAGATAGCTACTCAAACCAAAGCCGGATTCCCAGTACTGAAACAGCATGAATTGGGTATCCCCTCGGTCACAGCAAAAAAACTTCCAGTTGATTTCCAAAAGCAATTTACTTTTACTGAGGATATTATACATTTTGTAGGGGAGAGTGTAAAAGAAACAAAAGGCACGTTATTTGATTTATTGAAATACGCAGAGGAACTACAAGAATTAGTAGATGGAAAAATAAAAGATATAACATTGCCTACTGGTGAAGGTGCTGCCGGTTTAGGTAAGTATGTATTCAAAGGTAGAGATGATGCATCAGATATTAAACAAAAAGCTACCTCTGAATTGGACAGAATTAACCCATTTGTAGAGAGCTTAAGATATCCTTTCACTGGTACATCATCTATTGTACCATATAAAGCTAAATTATTAGGCGGAGGATTAAATAAAGACGCACGTAATACTTTTGCTGTTCCTGGTACTTCTGATTTTGATATAAATGAATTCAATGAGAATATAAAAAGCCCTGTAGAGGGGATAATTGATGTTTTAAATACACAAAGAGAAGCTATTTTTAAGACATCTGATATTGCAGGAACTCCATTGGATGAAGGTCAACAGGCTGAAGTTGCTAGATTAACAAAATTAATGAATAGTTTAGCTAAGGCGGTCTCAGAGGTCACACCAAAATATGCAGCCCATACTTCTAAATTAGATTTTGATGGGGATGCCATAGCTGTACATACAGCACAATTTGAGAAATCTCGTAATGAAATAAGAAAACATTATCAGACTGTAGCCGAGTTTGGTAAAGGTGTAGCAGGCGCCGACGAGGGTTTGCAGGAAGCATATAGAACATTTTTTACTGCGGATGCTCTTAAATCTCAAGCTCCTACTGGAACTGCTGTTTTGGCGGAAATGCAGGAGATTTTTCTTAAGAAGGTAGGCGAGGGACAGGGTTTTGATTTTCTAATTAAACCATATCTTACAGGTCAGGCTATAGCCGGTGAGGAGACTCCTACTTTAGAGTATGCTGGCAAAGCAGAGAAGCTAAGTATATTAGGTTTAAGTGGAGGAGGTATACGTAGACAATTAGAGGGTGCTATGGCCGAAGCTTTCTCTGGGGTTGAGGTACCGACCGAAATTAGAACTGCCCTTGAAGAAGCACTTGCATCAGTAAAATCCCCATTTGATAACATTAAGGAGGAGTTAGAGTCTGTTACTAAGAAGGGGGATACCGCAACAAGAACACAATTCGCAGCAGATTTTTTTACTGCTATAGAAAAAGTAGATGCTGAGTTTAGTACATCTTATGCTACTCAGTTAGAGAAATCTATTACAGGTAAGGTGTTCGAGTCTAAGTTTCAATCCGCAATAGAACAACAATTAGCTAAAGTCCAAGCTGGTATTCAGGTCGAGGGTTTGTACCGCGTGGGTCAATTAGTTGAGTCTAATATAGGTTTTGGCGCCGGAGCAGCTGGAACTGGTACGGGTATTGGCACTCCTTCTGGGAAGTTTACGGCCCGTAATCCTAATTTACAGATCTTAGGCGGCTCTCAGCAGGCTATTATAGAAGATTTTTATGCTAAATTTAGTGAGTCACTTAGATTCGCAATACAGCAAGGACAAGATGTAAAGAAGGGTGGTAGTGCTACTGTAGCCACAGAATTAGTGGCTAATATATCTAGGGGCGCGGCAGGCGTTGAGGATTTGTGGTCTATGATAATAGACGAGAGTCAATCCGATTACTCACAGCTGTTAGATTTTTCTAAAGTAGCAGATAAAGTTTCTAAACAAAGATTAGGGGGGTTGCCGACAGATACCATAAGAAAAGAATTGACTACGTTATATGAAGCCAGATCACAGGAGTATAGTCCGGCTGAGTTGGCAACAGCAGACAGAGATAAGATAATAGAGCTGGCGGTCGAGGCCTCTGGCCTTAGATCATTCTTTGATGAAATGGCCCTACAAGTTAAGGAGGCTGCTGTTGAAGGTATAATTAAACAAGTATCTCAGTACTCTCCAGAAAAACGTAGCAGAATAGGTGACCCAGAATCTTATGCTAGATCTCAAGTGGCTAAAGAGATAGAAGGCGGCGGAATAAATATACGTGAGCATATAACTGCTCCTCAAGCACCTTTATATTCATTGCGTACTGCTAGCGGCCCTAAAAGCCAACTAAAGAAATTCAGTGAGAAGTATGGAAAGCCAGTAGTGCCGGCAAATATACAATTTTTAAGAAAGTCTCCAGATGAGATAGAAGGTATATTAGATAAGTATAGAGAAGCTAAGGCTACTGCACAAAATATACAAGATGCTTTTAATGACTCTTTAAAAAGTGAGGGCCGTGGTGCTTATAACAAACTTGTAAGAAGTACTCTTGATAATATTAAACGTGATCAGGAAGAAATAGAGCAGAAATTTAAAAGATTGGGTGGAGAATCATTTGTTGCGGCCGATCAACAAAGTATAAAGTACATGGATAATCTAGTTGATAGAGTTTCTCAAATGAAAGAATTACCAGAATTGACTGAGGAAGTTCTTTCTAGGAATCCAGAAGAACAAGCTAGAGAGTTAGAACATTTGGCAGATTTGGTAGGAGTTCCTACCTTAACCCGCGAGGAAAAGTTAGATGTCTCTTCTGGTGTATTAGGTAAGTTTAGAAAACAAGGTGAGAAATTATTATCTGCAGATAAGTCTCTTTCTAAAGAGGATATCAGCTCCAAAGCAGATGAGTATGCCACAAGATTGTCAGATGCCGCTGTTGTAGTATATGAGATGGATAGGATATTAGATGTATTGGCAACTAGGGCTAAAGAAGGTATTACCTTATTGTCTTTATTTCCGACCTCCGGTAAGGTAGGAGCTGCTCCAGGAGCTGCTAAAAAAAGTTATAAGTTTACCCCTGATATGTTTGATATAGGAGCACAGGGGCAAGCGATGCGGGAAAAGCAGAGAGATTTGTACGGCCCCGCTGCTGGGGAAGGTAGTATTTTCGGCGAAGGTGGGGGCGGTATGCTTACTGCTGGCGGGGGAGTGGTACCAGTACATATTCAAAGTATAGCCCAAGGTATCGGAGTTATGTTTGGTGGGGGTACCGGACCTACAGGTCCAGATTTAATGTCACAGCTCAATCCTGAATTTGCCCCACAGCAACAAGCTATAGATAAGTTAGCTAAGATGCGGTCTGAAACGGATCAGCATGGCGAAGCTGCTATTAGGGCGATACAATCTAAAATAAAAGAAAGATTTAAAGATGTAGATAGTGGGTTTGATAGACATAGTGGTAGATTCGATGACCCTAAATTTAAGGAATTACAAGGGAAGTATTTTCCTGATACTAATCCAGATGATTACGAACAACTGAAAAGAAAATTTTTTACTACTACTTTGAAAACATTTAGTGGTAGTAAGTTTAAAGCTGGCGGAGGGGATGTAGGTGCAGTACTTAAAGATGTTAAAGATCCTACTGCTGGTCATAGACGTAAATCTCAATTAGAATCTATAGCTAAAGGCTTAGTAGATACGGAAGGTGCCGATTTACCTGTTGGAACTAAAAAACAATTAGATCCAAATGTTCAGGCTGCCTTTGATATAGGATCAGCATTACATGCTAAATTACAGAGAAAGATAAAGAATGAGCTTGGTGACAGTGTTGACATAGAAAAGTTTGTTTTTCTAAGACCTCAGGAATTTGTGAGCGCTATAGAGGGTCCGATCACAGGTTTTATAGATTTGACATATAAGAATGCCATCGGCGAGATTGAAAAGATATCTGATATTAAAACTACAGGTGAGACGTTTGCTAAGTTTGAAAATATATCTAAGTTGGTGCCAGAAGAAGGCATAGAATTAGCGGAACTTTTGAATAAAGATATGCCAGGGCACATAAGACAGAAGCTAGAAGAGTATAGAACTCAGCTAAATGTTTATTTGGCAGCTTTGAAACAGCAATCTAAATTACCTGGAGGACCTAAATTAGCCGCTGATTTAGTGGCCCAGATAGATTTTATACCTTCCGAAGATACGGAACTTAAAACACCTGCTAGATCTGTAAGATTTAGTTTTGATGAATCTCGTTTGAAAGAAGATTTGGAAACTTTACATGAGGCCAGACAGGTAGTTAAAAAATATGTTCTAAATTTAGACACTGAGCTGAAAGATGTACCAGAAGATCATAGAGCGTTAGTTGATAAGTTGAGAAAATCTGTGTCTGGCAAATCCCCAGGCGTTAGTTCTTCTAGAACTCTAGAATCATTTCAACTAGAAGAAGAACTTGATAAGATGTTTGGAGTTACTGAACATTCTGATAAATTTATAAATGATTATGTAAATCTTTCTAGAAAAGTATTTAATTTTATGCAGGGGCAGGAGAATGTATACAAAGAAGTAGAAACAAATTATAGTAAATCATCGGCCGAGGCTAATGCTGCTGCCCAGATCGTACAAGGTATGAGGAAAAAACCAGTGTACGGTACTATAGATCCCTCTAAGTTTACTGCCGGCACTGGTGGTGCTCAAGGACCTCCTGTCGGTGTACCTTCTAAAGATAAAGTAAAATCTTTTATTGAGCCGCTTAAAACTCAATTACAGGCTATACAAGAATTACATGATGGATCTATAATTCTACAAGCACAACTTACAGGGTTAGATTATGATAATTCTCTTAGTAAAATGCATGCTGAAATACAAGATGTTCTTGGTAAGGGGAAAACTCCTCCTACTGGTCCTAAGTTTACTGAAATTATATCAGCACTGACTCAAGGTAATTTTATAGGTTTTCAGGAATCCATTACAGCTTATAAACTGTGGCGCATAGCTATGGGTGATTTCTTAATTAGACAAGCCCGTGAAGCTGAAAAAGCCTTTGATCTGGCTAACGAAAAGGGTACTGGTACTAGAGAATTTGGTGCACTACAACAATCAGTGGAGAGGTTAGTAGGAGAGAAGGGCTTTATAAGAAAGAGTTTAGGTAAATCATCGGATATTTACACTAGAGATAGAAGATTCCTATTGCCTGATAAGGCAGAGGAGGCTGGAGTATTCGCATCTCCAAAAGAGATATTTGAAAGATCAGCTCAACCTTTTGGCGAGGATGAGTTCACAAGAGGAGTTTACAAGGATCTAAAGGATAAGTTGGAGGCTGGTACTCTAGGTGCTCCTGCAGATGAAATCAGAAAGATAGTGGAACAGTTGGCCGATTTAGATCGAGAAGCACAAAGGGTACTTGAAAGTGTTGATTTGTTTGAAAGAATGGGAAGTAGTGCTACTGACGCTTGGGATTTTGAGAAGATGGCTAAGAGGGCTAGAGTACTAAGAGAAGCTTTGTCTCAGTATTCTAAATTTAATTTGTCGGATGAATTTCAGGTAGATGTAGAAAAGAAGTTTCAAGTAAGATCATTGTTACAATACCTTAAACAAATAGAACAGGTCTATGGCCGAATTGATTTAGGTAGATTAAAGAAAGGTCCGTTTGGAGAATATGAAACAGGCGCTGTTAAAGTTCCTACTTTTTTACCTCCGGCCCAACAACAGGCTTTACAAAGAAGAAACATACAGAAATTTAGAAAATTTGCTGAAAGACCGGAAGAAGAGGGCGGCCCCAGGGTAGGGGAGTCTTTTAGTTATTTCGCTAAAGTTACAGACCAAGCAGGTAATGTACTTAAAAATGTTAGGGTAGACTTTAAGAAATACGGAGAAGCTGTAGATGAGAGTGGTAAGACTGTAGGTAAGTTTTCTGAAACCCAAGTAGATTTAATAGATAAGATGCATATGTCAGGTGGTACGTTTAGATCTGCCACTAAACGTGTTATTATGTGGGGAGCAGCAGCTACCTTAGTATATGGCGGAGTGCAGGCCCTTAAAGATTCACTAGGTGAATTAGCCGACATTGAGGTCGGTATAGCTCAACTTAGAATGGTTATGAATCCTTTAGAGACTGATTTTGATAGTCTTACTAAGTCTGCTGTTAGTTTTGCTAAATCATATGGTGTTGGGGTAAGGGAAGTTATTGGTAGTATGAAAATCTTTGCCCAACATGGCTTGTCGCAGTCTGAGGTGATAGTTTGTACTAAGGTTTCTACGTTGGCCGCCAATGTATCTACTCTCTCGGCAGGAGACGCTACAGAAGCTCTGACGGCCGCTATGAAGGTGTTTGGTAACGAGCTGGGTTCTGCAGATATGGCGCTGGATGCCTGGAGTGAAACAGAAGCAAGGCACGCTATTACAGCAGCTGATATGGCTAATGCTATTAAGAAATCAGCT
>Ga0164313_10002566_pt1 | contig 16239 bp, 7 predicted proteins | sample GuaBasSedimGuay4_FD_113735 | JGI IMG/M metagenome (GOLD analysis project Ga0164313, IMG submission 113735) | Subseafloor sediment microbial communities from Guaymas Basin, Gulf of California, Mexico - Guay4, Core 4569-4, 0-3 cm | ecosystem: Environmental > Aquatic > Marine > Hydrothermal vents >... | reverse complement strand
CGTCCCAGCCCTGCTGAGCCATAATGCCGGGTACGAACAGGAGGCATGCTACTCCTATGCCGGCAGCGGCAAATTTATTCTCGCCCATATATTTTTTTGTCCACTGGTAGAGTCCCATCACCCCCAGGCCAATCCATATGGCAAAGGCATAGAAGGAGCCTGCATAAGCATAGTCCCTTTCCCTGGGCTGATAAGGATACTGGTTCAGGTAAAGAACAATGGCAAGACCGGTCATAAAGAACAGTAAGGCCACCACAAGTGTATCTTTTTTACTTGTATTCAGGTGATAGAATAAGCCAATAAGGCCTAAGATCAGTGGCAGGAAGTAAAACTTATTGTGAGCAGGATTTTGCATGCTTTCCGGCAGATCACTTTGTGATGGAAGACGGGCATTATCGATAAAACCTATACCGCTGACCCAGTTTCCGTTCTTGGGCCCCGGCTGGGCCTCAATATCGTTTTGCCGTCCTGCGAAATTCCACATAAAGTAGCGGAAATACATATGTCCGAGCTGATAGTCGAAGAAAAATCCAAGGTTGTCGCCAAAGGATGGTTTCTTCTTATTCTCCCCATTCACATTGATAGTACGTGCATTCCGGGCATATTGATTATACATGCGCTTATGCTCCGGTTTCTGACTGCTCCACATCCTTGGGAAAATGGTTGTAAAACGCTTATCATACACAGGTATGGTACTAAGGCGTTGATCGGTGATCACATATTTCCCGGCTTTCTTATCCCTGATGTACAAGGGATTGCCATCTTTATAATCCACCGCCGGAGCTGTATAATACTGTCCGTAAGCCTTTGGCCAGCTGCCATATTGCTCCCTGTTCAAATATGAAAGCAGCGAAATGGCATCTTCGGGGCTGTTTTCATTGATAGGTGTATTTTCATTTGCTCTGATGATGAGCAGGAAGAATGATGAGTATCCGATCAGGATAAAGACAAAGCTCAATAATGCCGTATTCAGCATTACGCGCTTATATTTTATGGTCATGATATGGGCAAATACGATCAGGCTTATAAGCAAAAGGAAGTAAACAATCGTTCCTGAGTTGAATGGCATACCCAGGCTGTTCACGAAGAAAAGCTCAAAGGCAGTAGACAGGCTGACAATGCCCGGTATGATGATCCACATGATGATGCTGAGCAGGACCATTGATATTGCAAATGTGAGCAGGGCTCCTTTGTAGGAGGCTTTGTATTTCTTAAAGTAGTAAACAAACGCTATGGCAGGGATAGCCAGCAAGTTGAGCATATGCACACCTATTGACAGCCCGACAAGTAATGCAATAAGGATGATCCATCGGTCGGCATGCTTTTCGTCCGCTACGCGTTCCCAGCGTAATATGGCCCAGAATGTGATGGCTGTAAAGAAGGATGACATGGCATACACCTCCCCTTCTCCTGCTGAGAACCAGAATGAATCTGAAAAAGTAAATGCAAGCGCACCAACTACACCGCTTCCCAGGATGGCAATCATATTACTCTGAGACATCTCTCCTTTGGATGGAACCAGCTTTTTAGCCAGCATAGTGATTGACCAGAAAAGGAACAGTATTGTAAAGCTACTACTCAGGGCCGACATGGCATTGATCATCATAGCCACATTTGCCGTATTGCCGAAGGCAAATAGGGTAAAGAAGCGCCCCAGGAGCTGGAACAAAGGTGCTCCGGGAGGATGTCCTACCTGAAGTTTATAGGCCGTTGCGATATACTCGCCACAATCCCACCAGCTTGCTGTGGGTTCGAGAGTGAGAAAATATACGATTGTTGCAATTAAAAAGACGATCCACCCGATGAGGCGGTTCAGTTTGGTATAATTATCCATGGGATGCTTCATTTAAGCGATTGAATGAGACAGCGAAAATAGGCATTTTAAGAAATATGCTTCTGATGGTCAAAGTTTATTATAGATTTTTAACAATGTTGTTCGTGATAAAAGATTAATACAGTGCTCAGGTCTTATTAAAGTATGATGTGCTTTATCAAAAATAGAAGTGGATTGGCTTGTAAAGAATTCTAAAATTCGCTATTTTTATCTGATTGCTGAGAAACACAACTTATCACGAAATAGTTTGGATATAAATCAATAGCCTAAAAACCGATAAAGCCATAAAAAACTACAGAAGAAAGTTAATTGCACTTTTAATTTTGATAATTGGAATATCCCATCCAGGTTTCTCACAAACCATGGACAATATCCCTATACCTCCAGCAGGCAACAATTTCCCTGGAGGTACAATGGCTTATGACATAATCGAAGCAAACGGATTTATTTTCTTTTATTCATTCAATAAAGTATTCGTATATTCTCCAAATGCTGAAGGGGACATTCCCAGAGGATACATTGCATTTGATTCAGACCAAAACTGGGGAAAGTTTAATCCTTTTTACTATAATCCAAGATTATTTACCGGCTCCATTAATTTTATGGCTTATAATGAAATAACAAAGATACTTTATGTGGTTACACCAAATATGCAAGTTATTTCCATCAAAGTAGACTTTGATCAACAACATATATTCGTTGAAGATGATATAATTAGTACATACGATCCTTTCAATGATAATATCACAGGGCTTGATCAAGGTAGTTTTAATCCTTTATGTGGATCAAATATTATTAAGGTTGATAGTGAAAACAATCGGTTATACTGGGTAGCCATTACCGGCAATATTGAGTATCCCCATGTTGGAAATTTTCACTCAAGAAAAAGATTCTTAGGTCTTTATACTTTAGATGCATTGAATGGAGATTTGGCATTATCTGATTATGAGATTAAAGATAATACTGATTATCGTGAGTGTGCAATTTCTGACATAGCATTCAACCAACTGCTTAATTCTGAATACTATTATATTACAAAACTAAATCGTATTGAAGTAAGGAAATTTTCTGATCCAATTGATGATGATGAAATCTTTGAATTTGAAATTGATGGCTTTGAATACTTTAGTCCATTACCTGAACCTCCACCGAATGATGAACCTAACTATAAATTTAGCAAAATACTATATATAAATAGTACATCTCCGCACTTAATTGTTTTCCTACCATACAGATATCCAAATAGTGATCCTTTGACATATAAGGAGGCAGATATTTTTGTGCTGGCGGGCAATCATGACAATGCTATCATTAAGGATGATTTTAAAAACTATCCTGTTCCAAGTCAACGAATTACGGATGCAGCCTTCCTTTCTGGGAATAATGATCTGGTTTTAAGCTATGCTCCAGATGAAAATGAAACAACTTCGCAAGGAGACCCTTTGTACCACTATCATGACATCGTAGTTTACCACCTTAATGATGCGGCTTCAGCTGACTTCACAAAATTGACAACGTTGAACACAGATTTAGCATCGCTTTCTCACGATTATGATATTAATGCATCCATACAGTTACTACCTATAAATATTAATAGTCTACTGATAAGCAAGAAGGATGAAATATCAAAGCTATCATACGTTGGTGGTGCAGAACATTATGAAACAACACTAGTAAAGGGAGCAGAGAGTAATCTTTTTGGGCCGGGAGTTAATATTGGAGGGCTCTCTTATATCATTAACCTTTCATCTAACGGCTTTGAAAGAATTAATAATACTAATACTACACAGGTATCTGGAACCAGAACCGCTTATCCGGTTTACCATGCTACAGGTGATCAAGATATGGATAAGGTGTACTTTTTCAATAAATTGGAAACCCAGGGTGCCGGCTTATATGTTTGTAGTATTGATGAATCTGGTAACGAAAGTATAATCAATATTAATGATGACCTTGATGCTAGTGGCAATCCTTATACTGATAACAATATAACAAAAAGCATAGGTGATTGCGTATATAATCCTTATACTGATCAGTTTCTTATTGGAGAAAGGTCTAATGATGTACTTTCATCAAGAATTTTAGTAATAAAAAACGACGAATACAATACATTAGAATCTGTAATAGAACTTCCCATCGATATTATACAACCTGAAAAAATGTTTATTGCCCCGAACAAACAACTTTATGTATTTGCTAATATGGTTCAAGGTGAGGCTCCCAGGATATTAGTTTATAAAGTGATAGAAAATGCCGGGCAAACAGTATACACTTTGGATTTGGATGATAATATAGGTACTTTATCATTCAACTACGCTTATTTTTCAAGCTATTTCGAGTATAATCCGGCTGATGAAAAAGTATATGCAACTATTCATCCAAAATCAATAACACTTGATCCGTATTTAACTGAAGTAAATAGTATGCACAGCAATACGCCTCCTTACGATATGGGTTCCGGAGTATTCTGTAGAATTGATGAGGACCAACTCGTTATTATTCAAGCAACCCTTTCTCACCCTCAAAAGATTATTTGCCCGACTGGTTTTGAAAACTCTCAATATGAAGGAAAGATGTTCATAATTGGAGAAGAGTGCTATATGTATGACTATATTAATGAGGTGCTGTACGAATACCCAAAGTCATTTAATGATGTTGCATATTGTGCTAGTATAGATCAATTATTCGCATTAAGCGATGAAGCATTTGAGGAAAACGAAAAGGACCACCGGATAGCAAAAGTTTATAAATTATTCAATGATGAAAACCAAATCCTAATCCAGGAATTAGCAGGAGCATCATTTGAAGGACAGATGGGAGGAATGTTTCATAATGAATATGATGGGAAAATGTATTTGTTTCATAGAACGGATGAAGTGAAACGCGGGGATACCGAAATGCGCTTAATTAGTTTCAATCCGCTTGAGGATCCTATAAACCAGAACAATATTCAATACACAGACTTTGAACTCACATCCTACTATCCGGAATATGATCACGGACCGGATTTTCACTACTTGTTCTATAATATAATTACACCTTTGGTCAATCCTTATAACAGCACTATTTACATCCCATGCGGTGGCCATAGTTGTGTAAGTAAAGTTTCATTCTCACCAAGTTTTAATTTGCCTCTTGAAAATGGATTAAACTGGATATCATTCCCCATGCTTGACAGAGAATCAAATGGTAATATGTCTTCCGTAACTGCTTTAACCGGAAGAATTGAAGAGGAACTTGGAGAAGATAATGGTGGTGAAATGGAAGGACAAAATAATAACAATAGTAATGAATTATACATCGACTGGGTGTGGTTTCAAGGGAGTGGGTCCTGGAAGCCAAGAGATCTAGAAGAGCTAAATTATGTCAACACCAAGAAAGGCTACATCCTTAATCTTGAATACATATCTCCACCCACTCAAAACAACCTGGCTATGTTTGGAGAGCTGCTTTCTCCTAATGAAAGCATAGCTCAAATCTATGCGAATGCTGATCCGGATAACTGGTTAGGTTATTGGTTACCACAATCCCTCTATCCGCTTGATGCTTTTTCTGAAGTTTTAGAAGACCTCGAATCCATTAAGGGGCAGGACTGGTTTTGTGCACGCATGCCTAATCCAAATAAATCAACAGCTGTATATAAGGGAGGGGGGGAGATTCCCTGGGACTGGACATGCCCACATACTGCGAGGCTTGAATTTGGAGATATGGTGAAGGTTAAAGCTCGGGAAGATGTTTTTAACTTTCAGTACAACTGGCTCAATAAAACTACCGATAATACAGCCAGCGATGAAGTGGAATATTACAGCTATACCGAGCAATCATCCTATGAAGGCCTGGTGATTGAACTCGACAGCGGGCAAAACCCTGTAGAGATCGCTGCCTTTGTGGGTGATACCTGCATTGGAGCAGAGATTGTATACCCTGATGATAGCCTCTGTCACCTTCAGGCTTATACCGAAGGCATAAGCGGTGATATTACCATTGAACAGCATTTTGGATCTGCAAAATCAGTCAGCCCAAGGATTACACAATACCTTGTACTCAACAAAAATACCTTTCGCAGGGAAAAGCGCACCATACACACCAGTGAGCATCAGGGCATATATTTTATTTCCCTGAAAGATCAAATTGAAGAGATCCCCACGCTTTCCGATGCTACTTTACACTGCTGGCCCAATCCAACTACTGGCATATGCCATATCAGCCTGTATAACCCGCTTGAAACTGAAATCAGGCTTGAAGTATATGATATGTACGGCAGGAACATCGAGGTGATAGAAAAGGGAGAAAAAGCAGAAGGCAGCTACACCATTGAGTGGGATGCGGCAAGCAGGGGCCTGAACCCTGGCATGTATTTCATCCGATTAAGCTCCACATATTATTCTATAACGCAAAAGATTATATATGCAGAGTAATATATCTCATATAATAAAAGCTGTAGTATTTGCATTCATGTTTGCTCTGTTTATGATTGCCCAACAATCTTTATACGGACAGATCATTACGGTAAAACAGGATGGCAGCGGCAACTTTACTCAAATACAGCCGGCCATTGATGCATCCCAGGATGGGGATACGGTGCTGGTATGGCCGGGCACTTATGTCGAAAACCTAAAGCTAAACCACAAGGGGATCTCCCTGGCCAGCCTCCATCTCACTACCAATGACCCAATATATATTGACCAAACAATTATTGACGGGAACCAGACCAATAGCTGTATTTATTACGATACGGTTAACCATCCTTCCCTGTTACAAGGTTTTACTATTACAAACGGGCAAGGAAATATCAATACTTCACGCGATCCCGGAGGTGGTATTTGGGTAAAGAGCTCTGAATTGGAAATCATCTCCTGTAAAATAGTTCGCAACAAAGCAGGAAATGGGGGTGGAATATATTTAAGTTCATCGGTAGTTTCAATTATAAATTCGCGCATCTCGCATAATTTTGCCAATCAGGAAGGTGGTGGCTTATATGTATCTGCTGGGGAATTGTCGCTTTCTGGTACAAGCATATGTTATAACCACGCTTATATGGATGGTGGGGGGATAGTTAGTGGAATAATAAATTTTGATTCTATCAACTTATGCAATATATATTGTAATTACGGTTGTCCGGGCAGTGATATTGCTTCAATAGCACAGTATATTCCGCTTGACACTTTTACTGTTGATCAGCCTGAAAGCTACCACTTGTATTCCTGCTCAACCTATAATAATCCAGTGTACCCTACTGATATCATTGCCAGCATGCAAAACAGCAAAACCACATCGGTTAATGCTGACCTCTATGTTAGCCCTACAGGCAGTGATACCAACAGCGGACTCACTCCCGAAGAACCATTGCAACACCTAGCCTTCGCCATGGCAAAAATTGTGAGCGACAGTACGAAACAAAACACCATTTACCTTGCTGAAGGCATTTATACGCCTTCCATGGGAGAGAGGTTCCCGATGAGTATGCGCACCTATATTGATGTGATTGGTGCAGGGCCGGAAGCTACCATCCTGGATGCAGAGCAAAGCACTACGCATATTAAGGTCAATAAATATTACCACTCATATGGGATGCACGATCTTACTATATATAATTCTAACGGAAATTACCATGGCTTCCATGAATATGTTTGTGGTATCTCGATATTGAATGGGTATAATATAAATCTGAAGAATGTTCATTTTAAAGAAGGAGTTTCAAGAAGCTGTGCTGCATGTGCAATGTCAGAAACGCACCAGTTGGTGATTGACGGCTGTGTATTTGAAAGCAATCATGGGAATACCGCACTAAAAATAAATACTTTCTATTATTATGAGGATACTGTATTGCTAAAAGCCGATACAGTCGTTGTGAGGAATACAATATTTAATGAGAACAAACCACCGGGTTATGATCCGGAATTAATTGGTGGAGCGGGCGCACATGTTGGTGGAACCGACGAATACAATGATTCGCTCAATGTTTATTTTATCAACTGTGCCTTTACCGAAACAGAGCATTATTCTGAATATCCACAGTTTGGCTGGACTGCCATGGGTGCCTATCAAAGTGCTAAGGCGACAGCTGTTAATTGCACATTTACAGGCAATTATGCCGATAATCCTAACATAAAGGCACTTGGCGTAACTTCCGATGCCGAAATGAGCCTCTACAACTGCATTTTATATAATAATCCACAGGGCAGCATGTATATGTACAGCTTGAATGAATACCCCTGGGATACCTGTAAACTCAACGTGTACTATAGCCTGTTTGAGGGCGGACAGGAAGAGATATTGCAGGTAGGCTATAAAAATGTGATCAACTACGCTGCCAGCAACATTGATACCGATCCCATGTTTTACAATCAGGGAGAGTACCCTTACTACCTGCAAGCAGGTTCACCCTGCATCGATGCCGGCACACTCGAGCTTCCTCCAGAAATAGAACTTCCCGAAACCGATTTGGCCGGTAACCCCAGGGTGCATAATGGCTACATCGATATGGGCGCCTATGAACACGGACCATGGGTTGGAATTGAAGATTTTAATTCAAAACTCAAAACTCAAAACTCAAAACTTATTTCAATATGGCCCAACCCATTCAGCCACGAAGCCACAATTCAATATCAAAACCCTGAAAAAGGAAAAACCCAATTGAAAGTCTATGATCTTAACGGTCGTTGTGTGAGAACTCTTATGGATGTCCAGGGGCAGGCCGGAAGCGGTGAGCTCAGGTGGGATGGAAGGGATGGATCAGGCCTTCTTCTCGGTGCGGGAACTTATATTTTATGTCTGATTGTAAATGGGAAAGAAAAGAGTAGCTGCAAGGTAATCAGGCAATGATTTGCAAATTATTTACTTAGGGAAGTTTTGTATACAAAAAAATTGTTGTAATTTTGCAGTCGTTTAAACCACCGTAGCGTTTATGCGAAGGTGGTGAAAATCGCAGAAGGCCCGCCTACGCTCAAAGCTTCGGCGGACAATGTCCGATGGTGTAACTGGCAACACGTCTGGTTTTGGTCCAGAAGAGTCCAGGTTCGAGCCCTGGTCGGACAACACAAAGCGGAAGGATATATGAGGGGACAGGCGTCCCCTCTTTTATTGGAATACAATGATAAGTGAAAAGCAAATACGTAAGTTGGTGGAGCTGAAGCTTCAAGACACTGAGAACTATCTTATAACAGTGCTTGTAAGGTCCGGAAACCGTATTCATATTTTTATCGACAATGATAATGATGTGAGCGTAACTGACTGCATTAAGCTTAGTAAGGGGATAGAAAAGACGCTCGACAGGGATGCCGAAGATTTTGAACTTATTGTGTCATCAGCCGGGCTAGATCAGCCATTTATCCTTCCCCGACAGTATCAGAAATATATCAACAGAAGAGTTGATATTGAATTGGAAGACGGAAAGAAGATCAAAGCCGTTCTTACACATATAGGAGAAGAATATATTAAGATCAAAAAATTAATCAAAAAAGGGAAAAGCAAAAAGCTCGAGGAAGGCCACGAACAGGAGCTCCCCCTTTCAGAAATAAAGGAAACAAAACCGGGCATCCACTTCGGATGATCACCGGAAAAAATTTAGAACAATGGATACAATCAATCTGGTAGAAACCTTTGCGGAATTTAAGGAATTCAAGAATATCGACAGGGAGATGCTCATGGTGATCATTGAGGACATCTTCCGTCATATGCTGGAGAAGAAATACGGTACTGATGAGAATTTCGATATCATCGTAAATATCGACAAGGGAGACCTCGAGATATGGAGAAACAGGGAGATCGTGGAAGATGCTGAACTGGAAGATGATAACCTTCAAATCGCACTTTCTGATGCCATCAAGATAGAGCCTGACTTCGAAGTAGGTGAAGAAGTTTCGGAAGAAATGAAGCTGATGGACTTTGGCCGCAGGGAGATCCTTACGATCAGGCAAAATCTTATTGCCAAGATCCAGGAATATGAAAAAGACAGTGTATACCAGAAGTACAAGGAAAAGATCGGTGAGATCATCACAGGCGAGGTGTACCAGGTATGGAAGAAAGAGATACTGGTACTCGACGATGAATATATTGAGTTGATATTACCGAAATCAGAACAGATCCCTTCCGATTTTTACAGGAAAGGCGAAACTATCAGGGCGGTTGTTTCCCGTGTGGAGATGAAAAATGCCAGTCCGGCTATTATCCTTTCGAGGACCTCACCTATATTCCTGGAAAGGCTGTTTGAATCAGAGGTACCTGAGGTTTACGATGGACTGATCACCATAAAGAATATCGTACGTGTTCCCGGTGAAAGAGCCAAGATCGCTGTAGAGTCTTATGATGACCGCATCGACCCCGTTGGTGCCTGTGTTGGAATGAAAGGATCCAGGATACATGGTATTGTCAGAGAGCTGAAGAATGAGAACATCGATGTGATCAACTACACCGGCAATGCTACATTATATATTACGCGTGCCCTCAGCCCGGCTAAGATATCTTCCATTACCCTAGACGATGAGAATAATCGTGCCGAGGTGTATATGAAACCTGACCAGGTATCCCTGGCCATTGGTAAAGGAGGATTTAATATCCGGCTGGCAGGAAAACTGACCGGTTACGAGATCGATGTTTATCGCGATACCGACACCGACAGTGAAGACGTGGATATGGCTGAATTCTCAGATGAGATCGATCAGTGGATCATCGAAGAATTAAAGGGTATAGGCTGTGACACTGCGAAGAGCGTGCTGGAGCTCGAACCTTCAGAACTGGTAAAGAGGACAGACCTTGAAGAGGAGACCATTAATGAGGTGATTCGCATCTTAAGGGCTGAATTTGAATAAAAATAGTATTTTTGACTGCATTAATCTGAGCGGTAAAGGATTAATATTTGAAACTATAGTATGGCGGAAGTAAGCAAACCTACAAGATTAAGTAAAGCTGCCCGGGAGTTTAACGTTGGTATACATACCATCGTGGATTTCCTTTCTAAGAAAGGGATCGAGATCGGTGAAAAGCCAACCACCAAGCTGAGCCCGGAAGCTTATGATATGCTTGTGGCAGAATTCCAGACCGAGAAGGCTGTTAAGGAAGAATCCAAAAAGATGGAGCTAGACACAAGCCAGCATGCTTCCATCAGCATTGATGATATCGACCGCGCTGCATCCAAAGACGATGAAGATAGCGATGAAGATATCATCATTCAGAAGACTACCATCATTGAAAGTGAACCAAAAGAAGTCAAGGAAGAAGAACCTCCTGCCAGGGTAGAGAAAAAAGCACCTGCTAAAAAGGCTGAAGCGAAAAAAGAATCCGCCGACGAAAAAGCTGAAGCAGACAAGGAAGAGGTGGCTCCAAAAGATGTTGAGGCTGATACTGAAGAGTCCTCCGCCACGACTACAGAGGACAAGAAAGATCCGATCAAGGTGCTCGATAAGATCGACCTTGATGCCATCAATCAGAAAACCCGTCCCGCCAGGAAAACAAAAGAAGAAAAAGAAGCAGAGAAGAAAGCTTCTAACAAAAAGAAAACTGCTAAGGAAGAGCCTGTTTCTGAGGAAGCTGTCACTGATAAAAAAGGGCCCGTCTCCGATAAGGCGAAGGTTAAAAAAGAAGAACCCAAGCCTGCCGAAACTGCTGTTGACAAAGAAGAGCCCGTTGCCGTTGAATCTGCTGAGGATAAGGAAGAGGTTAAGGAAGAGGTTAAACAAGAACCTAAGAAAGTTGATAATTTCATTAAAACCAAGGTTGACAAACTCTCCGGGCCAAAGATCCTGGATAAGATCGATCTGAAGGTATTTGAGAAAAAGCCTGTTGCCAGTTCAAAAGACGACAAGGTTTCGCAGAAGAAAAAACGCAGAAGGATCGCCACACCCAAGCATGTTGCTGGTGCAGGGGCCAGGAAGCCCGATGACAGAGGCAAAGGCAAGGGCAGGTATAAGAAAAATATTGTAAAACCGGAACTCACTGAAGAGGAAATCCAGAAGCAAATCAAGGAAACCCTCGCCAGGCTTGCTCCATCAGGGAAATCGAAAGGTGCTAAGCACCGTAAGTCAAAACGTGCAGCCGTAAGTCAGCAAATTGAAGAAGAACAGAAGCGGGTTGAAGCGGAAAAAGGCGTTCTTAAGCTTACTGAGTTCGTGACTGTAGCCGAACTGGCAAGCATGATGAACGTGAACGCCACTGAGGTGATCTCGGCATGTATGTCACTTGGGTTATTTGTTTCCATCAACCAGCGGCTGGATGCTGAGACCCTGAACCTGGTTGCACTCGAATTTGGCTTTGAAGTTGAGTTTGTCAGTGTGGAGGTACAGGAAGCCATCGACAGTGTGGAAGATGCACAGGAAGAAGAAGGTGAAATGACACCTCGTTCTCCTATTGTAACGGTAATGGGACACGTCGATCATGGTAAAACCAAGTTACTTGACTACATCCGTAAAGCCAATGTGGTAGCCGGTGAAGCCGGTGGTATCACACAGCATATTGGTGCTTACGAGGTACGCCTCGACGATGGGAAAAAGATCACTTTCCTCGATACACCAGGCCATGAGGCCTTTACTGCCATGCGTGCCAGGGGTGCCAAGGTTACTGATGTTGCCATTATTATTGTTGCTGCCGACGATGATGTGATGCCCCAGACCAAAGAGGCCATCAATCATGCCCAGGCTGCAGGAGTACCCATCGTATTTGCCATAAATAAGATTGATAAATCAAACGCCAACCCCGATAAGATCAAGCATCAGCTTTCTGACATGAACATCCTCGTTGAGGAATGGGGTGGCAAATACCAGAGTCAGGACATCTCGGCCAAAGACGGTCTGAATGTAGAGGAACTGCTGGAAAAAGTATTGCTCGAAGCAGAAATGCTTGACCTGAAAGCAAATCACACCAGGCATGCTGTAGGAACCGTGATCGAATCCACTCTCGACAAGGGAAGAGGATTTGTTACCAACGTACTGGTTCAGGCCGGTACCCTGCGCGTAGGCGACATGGTATTGTCAGGATCTTACTTTGGTAAGATCAAGGCGATGTACAATGAGCGTGATCAGCCCGTGACAGAGGCAGGCCCGTCAGCACCTGTACTACTTCTCGGTTTGAATGGTGCACCACAGGCCGGTGACGGTTTCAATGTGATGCTGGACGAAAGGGAAGCTAAGAGCATTGCCAACAAACGTGAACAATTACAACGTGAGCAGGGCTTGCGTACACAAAAACATATTACCCTGGATGAGATCGGCCGCAGGATCGCCATTGGCGATTTCAAGGAGCTGAATGTGATCGTGAAAGGGGATGTCGACGGATCTGTCGAGGCCCTCTCCGACTCATTGCTGAAGCTTTCTACCGATGAGGTACAGGTGAATGTCATCCTCAAAAGTGTTGGTGCCGTCACAGAAACTGATGTCATGCTGGCATCTGCATCCAACGCCATCATCGTGGGCTTCAACGTAAGGCCACAACCAAGTGCCAGGAAGCTGGCTGAAAACGAACAAATCGACATCCGTCTCTACAGCATCATCTACCAGGCCATTGAAGAGATCAAGGCTGCCATCGAAGGTATGCTCTCACCCGATATTGAAGAAAAGATCACCTGTAATGTAGAAGTCAGGGAAGTATTCAAGATCACCAAGGTGGGTTCCGTGGCCGGATGTATGGTTCTTGATGGAAAGATCACACGTAACACCACCGTCAGGCTGATCCGCGACGGTATCGTAGTTCATACAGGTTTACTGGGCTCACTCAAACGATTTAAAGACGATGCCAAGGAAGTAGCCACAGGCTACGAATGTGGGCTGAACATTGTCAACTACAATGATATCAAAGTAGGTGATATTATTGAAGGTTATGAAGAGGTTGAGGTGAAGCGGACGCTGTAAGATATCCGATATCCGATATTCGATATCCGAAACTCGAGACTTGAGACTTGAAACTTGATATCCGAAATTCTATTTCCAAATATTTTCCCAAACAACAAAAGTCATTTCGAGCGTAGCGAGAAATCTGTATTCTTTCAAAGGAGATAGAATTCTCCCTTTGGTCGAAATGACTTGTAATGGAGAAATTACCTAAACAGTGTTTGTTTACGATCAGGTCCTATTGAGACAATTTCTATAGGTACGCCTGTTTCTTTTTCGACGTATTCGATGTAGGTATTTAGCGCCTGTGGTGCCTGATCCATATCTGGTAGCGTTTCGATATTTTCATTCCAACCCTCCATGGTAGTCAGTACCGGGTCGATCTCACACCTGGTCATGTCGTACGGCACCTCCGCACTCTTTTTCCCATCGATTTCATACGAGGTACAGATTTCCAGTTCCTCAAACGGACTGAGCACATCGGTTTTCATCATGAAGAGCTTGCTTACCCCGTTCAGCATGATGCTGTATTTTAGGGCTACCAGGTCGAGCCAGCCACAACGGCGTGGACGGCCGGTAGTGGAACCAAATTCTTTCCCTGTATCGCGCATCAGCTTGCCATTGTCATCCAGTAATTCAGATGGGAATGGGCCACTGCCTACACGCGTACAATATGCTTTGAATACACCAAACACCTCCCCTACTTTCTGAGGTGGCACACCCAGACCGGAACAAACACCAGCCACGATGGTATTCGATGAAGTCACAAAGGGATAGGTTCCGAAGTCGATGTCGAGCATGGATCCCTGAGCGCCTTCTGCAAGCACCTTTTGTCCTTTATCAAGGGCCTCATTGATCATATACTCGCTGTTGACCATCGTCAGCTCATCAAAGATCTTCAGAGCATCAAACCATGCCTCTTCATAATCGTTAAATGAGAGCTCATCGAAAGTAAAATCAGTCGTTTCAAAGCCATATGAACGCATGATCTTCAGATGTCTTTCGCGCAGTTTTTCGTAACGTCCCCTGAAATTGTCTTCCTGAAGATCGCCGATACGCAGACCTAACCTGGCTACCTTATCGGTATAGGTTGGGCCGATACCTTTGAGGGTAGATCCGATCTTTTCCTTGCCTTTTGACTTTTCATAAACAGCGTCGAGCAGGCGATGTGATGGTGTGATCAGGTGTGCCTTGCGGGATATATACAACCTATCCCGTGCAGGGATATTCTGGGCATCCAGGTTTTCCAGTTCCTTTCGCATGATGAAAGGATCGAGGATTACCCCGTTGCCAACAATGTTTTTTGCTTTCTCGGAAAAGATACCGGAAGGAATGGTATGAAGGACAAATTTCTTGCCTTCAAAAATAATGGTATGCCCGGCATTCGGCCCGCCCTGGAAACGAGCGATTATATCATACTCAGGCGTAAGGACATCCACAATTTTCCCCTTACCTTCATCTCCCCATTGGAGACCAAGCAACACATCAATTTTCATGGAGGTGGTTTTTATTATTTGATATGTCCGTAAAACGTCAAGGAATGATGGGTCACCTCGACACCGAGTGTTTTCTCGACATATTGTTTGATCTCATCGATCCTTGGGTCCGAGAATTCGATGACCTTTCCATCATTTACATTAATGAAGTGGTCATGCTTCTTGAACTTGTATGAGCGCTCAAATTGCGCACAATTATTTCCGAACTGGTGTTTTGTAACAAGATTACAGTCGAGCAGTAATTCAATAGTATTGTATAAGGTAGCCCTGCTGACACGGTACTTATTGTTCTTCATGCGGATGTACAGGGTCTCAATATCGAAGTGCCCTTCGGTAGCATAAATCTCCTTTAAGATAGTGTATCTTTCAGGTGTTTTTCGATGTCCACGCTGCTCCAGATAATCCGTGAAAATCTTTTTTACCTGTTCCAGCGTATCCTTATTCGTGTCTTTCATCGAATTAGTGTTTTAACGAGCCTCAAATTTACATAAAATATTTATTAGTATTTGGTATAAATAAAAATAAATTTTTAAAATCTGTACGGGAAGAAGGGTTCAGGGGAAAGGGCTTTGGGCATCAACCTATTGATCTGTCGATCCTGCTTATCTTCTGTATTTCAGGTATCTTCTTCAGGTTGGCCATCAGCTGGTTAAGGGTCTCTGTATTTTGGATATAAAGCATGATGCTTGCTTCGGTTATGCCTTCGTGGGTGTTCAGGTTGAACGAGCGTATACCCAGGCCATGCTTGTCGTAAATAACTTCCGAAATTTGTTTTACCAGGCCTTTTTTGTCCACTCCCTTCAGTTTTATCCCTGTCAGGAAGCCGATGGATTCATTGGTCCGCCACTTGGCCTTGATGATGCGGTTGCCGTGGCTTGTCATCGATTGTATGGCTACCGGACAATTGGTCCTGTGTATAAGGATGCGTCCTCTTTTATTCATGAAACCCAAAACATCATCGCCCGGAATGGGATTACAGCATTCTGAGATCACATATCGGATGTCTTCTATATTGTCGCTCAGCACCAGGGTTTCCGGTTTTTCATTCATCTTTTCAACGATATCCGGGCTCACCGAGCTATGACTCTTT
>Ga0164313_10002565_pt1 | contig 16241 bp, 16 predicted proteins | sample GuaBasSedimGuay4_FD_113735 | JGI IMG/M metagenome (GOLD analysis project Ga0164313, IMG submission 113735) | Subseafloor sediment microbial communities from Guaymas Basin, Gulf of California, Mexico - Guay4, Core 4569-4, 0-3 cm | ecosystem: Environmental > Aquatic > Marine > Hydrothermal vents... | reverse complement strand
TCATCCCGTTCTGGCGAAGGAATTTGCCCAGGAATTAAATGATTACGGACGGATTTATATGTACCGCTTCCGGCCTGATTATGAAATGTATGCCCGCCCAATCGATGACTATCCTTGTCAATCGAAGCAGGCAGCGGCGATTATGCTGATGATTCAGAATAACCTCGATCCTGCTGTAGCCCAACATCCTGATGAACTGATCACTTACGGTGGAAATGGGGCTGTATTTCAAAATTGGGCCCAATATCTGCTGACCATGCAATACCTCGCCACGATGACAGATGAACAAACATTGGCCATGTATTCAGGCCACCCGATGGGTTTGTTTCCTTCACACAAAGAGGCACCGCGGGTAGTCGTTACCAATGGAATGGTGATACCAAACTATTCAGCACAGGATGATTGGGAAAAGTTCAATGCACTCGGTGTTTCGCAATACGGACAAATGACAGCCGGTTCATTTATGTATATCGGTCCGCAGGGTATTGTTCACGGGACAACCATCACAGTAATGAATGCTGCACGAAAAGTGGTGACAGGCGATGAAGATCCCTTTGCCGGAAAACTTTTTGTAACATCTGGTTTAGGAGGTATGTCGGGCGCACAGCCAAAAGCTGCCAATATCTCGAAAGTTGTTTCAGTGACTGCCGAGGTGAATCCTGCTGCTGCTAAAAAACGCCATGAACAAAAGTGGGTGGACGTAATAATTGACAATCTCGATGAATTGGTAGCACGGGTGAAAAAAGCAAAAGAAAATAAGGAAGTGGTCTCCATCGCGTACCAGGGAAATATTGTAGATGTTTGGGAAAAATTTGACGAGGAAGACGTGTTCGTTGATATGGGTTCTGATCAGACTTCCTTGCATAATCCTTGGGCAGGCGGCTATTATCCGGCCGGACAAAGTTTCGAAACGTCTAATAAAATGATGGCCGAACAACCTGAATTATTTAAAGAAAAAGTTCGCGAAAGCTTACGCCGACATGCAGCAGCAGTAAATCGGCACACCAACAGGGGCACCTACTTTTTCGATTATGGAAATGCTTTTCTTTTAGAAGCCTCCCGTGCCGGAGCTGATGTAATGGCAGATGATGGGATTACCTTTAAATATCCTTCTTATGTTCAGGATATTATGGGTCCCATGTTTTTTGATTTCGGATTTGGGCCTTTCCGGTGGGTATGTACTTCGGGCGAACCAAAAGACCTGGCACTGACCGATCAGATTGCAGCGGAAGTATTGGAAAAATTGATGTTGAATTCACCTGCTGAAATCCGGAGCCAGATGGCAGACAATATTCAATGGATACATGGAGCCCAGGAAAATAAACTGGTAGTTGGTTCGCAAGCGCGAATTTTATATGCCGATGCTGAAGGCAGGGTTAAAATTGCTGCTGCATTTAATAAGGCGATTGCCGATGGGAAAATATCAGCGCCGATTGTTTTGGGGCGTGACCATCACGATGTTTCGGGAACGGATTCCCCTTTTAGGGAAACATCGAATATTTATGATGGATCGAGTTTTACTGCCGACATGGCTATTCAGAATGTAATTGGCGATGCATTCCGCGGTGCAAGCTGGGTTTCGATACATAATGGAGGCGGAGTTGGTTGGGGAGAAGTGATTAATGGTGGTTTTGGGATGCTGTTGGATGGCAGTGAAAATGCCGAAAGAAGACTTCGCTCCATGCTCTTTTGGGATGTAAACAATGGCATATCGCGACGCAGTTGGGCCAGGAATGATGGAGCCATGTACGCTATAAAACGAGCCATGAAAGAAAACCCGGGTCTTAAAGTCACCTTGCCAAATTTAGCCAGCGATGAACTAATCGACGGATTGATCAAATAAAAATTATTTAACACTTTTGTATTTAATTAATTCTATTTTTGTAAACAATTATTTGGAACGATTCTTGATAATTATCGTAAGAACAAAAAACAATATATGATGAAAAAACTACTTATAATCTTTTCTTTCCTGTTATTTGCAGGTCTTACTACAAACGCACAGGATCTCAGTTTATTTTTCCATACCAAACACGTCGGGGATGGTGATACCATATTAAAATATGGGGATGCCGGTGCTGCTGAAATTGTAATCGATCACCTTGTGGTGAGGAATAATACCGGTAAAGCAATGAGTATTTTGGTCTCCAGGGAGAGGCTTGATATGCAGGATGAAACTTCGAGTCAGTTTTGCTGGGGTTTGTGTTATCCACCAAGTACGGAGGTTTCTCCAAACTCCAGGTTAATTATGGCCAATTCAGCAAGTACGGATGAAGAATTTTCTGGCCATTATCTTCCTGATGGTGTTTTGGGACCGTCTTATGTTAAATATAAATTTTATAATGAGAACAGTATTGATGTTCAGGTTTCGATTGTGATTAAATATTTAGGTTCGCCCACCGGAATTTCAGAAGAAGCCATGATGGGCGGTAAGGTTTCGGAAATCTATCCAAACCCAGCATCTCAATCTGTTTCACTCGATTATCAATTGACATCGAATGTAACCCAGGCAAGTGTAAAAATTTACAACTTATTGGGGGCTGAAGTAAAATCAGCTAATCTTGAAAATGGTGGTAACCGATTGAAAATTGATATCTCAAACCTGGATAATGGTATTTACTTTTATTCCATTTATGTAAATGGCGATGCGTATAAAACAAAGAAACTAATTGTTCAAAAATAAAAAGTGAACATCACAAAAAAACCCGGCTTTGATTTCAAAGCCGGGTTTTTTTTCGTTGAATTGTTAGAGGCCAAAAGCCGATTTAACTTCTTCTATCTTATCTAATTTTTCCCACCCGAAGAAAGTAACTTTCTCTTTGACATTTCTTCCGTTTCGCTTTAAGTCAACTTCTGCCTCAAAAGGCTCTCTTCCGAAGTGGCCATAAGAAGCGGTTTTTTGAAAAATAGGATTCTTTAGTCCAAAGCGTTTAACAATCTCGTAGGGTCGCAAATCGAACAAGTCTGTTGTTATTTTAGCAATTTCCCCATCCGTCATTAGCTTACCCGAACTGTCTTTAACCTTTGCTGTACCATAAGTATTTACAAAGAAGCCCACCGGTTTGGCCACACCTATTGCATAAGCTACCTGAACGAGCATTTTATCGGCAACACCCGCGGCAACCATGTTTTTGGCAATGTGCCTTGTTGCATAAGCTGCCGATCTGTCCACTTTTGATGAGTCTTTTCCCGAAAATGCACCGCCACCATGTGCGCCATGTCCGCCATAAGTGTCAACAATTATCTTTCTGCCGGTTAGGCCTGTATCTCCGTGTGGGCCCCCAATTACAAATTTCCCGGTTGGGTTTACATGAAGCGTGTAGCCATGATCAAATAATGTATGTACTTCTTTTGGATACTCTTTTTTAACCCGCGGGATCAAATATTTTTCAACGTCAGCACTAATTTTTAACTGCATTTTCTTTTCATCAGGCTCGAAATCATCATGCTGTGTGGAGATGACTATCGTGTCGATTTTAATCGGAACATCATTGTCATCATATTCAATAGTGACCTGCGATTTTGAGTCGGGACGCAGGTATGTCATCACCTCGCCTTCACGACGAATTTCAGCCAGAACATAAAGCAGGTCGTGTGATAATTCAGAAGTGAGCGGCATCAGGTTGGCTGTTTCTTTAGTGGCATATCCAAACATCATTCCCTGGTCACCGGCGCCCTGGCTTTCGGCAGCGTCGCGAACAACACCTTGATTAATATCGGGCGATTGTTCGTGCAAAGCAGATAAAACTGAACATGAGTCAGCATCAAACCTGTATTCGGCTTTGGTATAACCAATCTTGCGGATTACCCTTCTTACAGTTTCCTGTAAATCAACATACGCGGCTGAGTTAATTTCGCCGGCAATCATTGCCAATCCTGTGGTAACCAGTGTTTCGCAGGCAACCTTTGAATCTGGGTCCTGCCGCAACATTTCATCAAGAACTGCATCAGATATCTGGTCGGCTACCTTATCGGGATGGCCTTCTGATACAGATTCAGATGTAAATAAATAAGACATAATAGAATTTCTTTTGTAAGTGATTCTTAATTTGTTTTTTTGAAATATTTTGATTGGCTGGCTAAATATTGTTTTAGCATTTGTTTAGTGTGGCTGCAATCAATCAAATCCTTCCACATAAATATGGCGCAAAAGTAAATAAATCTAATGAATTGCGAAACAGTAACACAACTAATTTCAAGTGGGCAGGGTTTACCCTCTTTTTTTGGTCAGTTGCCTGAATACATTTTCCATGTTTTGCTCGGTCTGTGAAAGCGATAAGATATTCAGTTTTTTCTCCACAGCAAATTGGAAAATATCCTGTCGGATGTCTTTATTCCCTTTCGGCTCAATAAGCCATTCGCGATTTCCAATTTTTGACACCTTATTTATAAAAGACAGTTTTAAAAGCTGCTTATCATTCACCGTCTCTTTAAATTCAACCTTAAAAACAAGATTTGTTCCTGTCATTTTTGAAAGGTTCGATGTGGTGTCATCTGCCACAATAATCCCTTTGTCAATAATCACTACCCTGCCACAAATAGCTTCGACTTCCTGCATAATGTGTGTGGAAAGGATAACGGTTTTTTCTTTGCCAAGGTCGGTAATTATTTTTCGGATATCAACCAATTGGTTTGGGTCAAGCCCTGAAGTCGGTTCATCGAGGATAAGAATTTCCGGGTCGTGAATAAGTGCCTGTGCCAGGCCAACCCTTTGGCGGTAGCCCTTCGATAAGGCGCCAATTTTCTTTTTCTGTTCGGGTTGTAAACCGGTTAAGGCAATTGCATCTTTAACAAGTTGATCTGAATTTTTTTTGTGCGCATACATGCCGAGCACAAAGCTGAGGTACTCCTTAATATACATATCAAGGTAAAGTGGGTTATTCTCGGGTAAGTACCCAATTTGCTGCCTGATCTTTAATGAATCTTCTTCCACATCGAGGCCATTGATTAAAACAAGGCCGGAAGATGGCGGGATAAACGAAGTTATTATTTTCATCAGCGTCGATTTTCCTGCTCCGTTTGGGCCAAGTAAACCAACCACCTCGCCTTTGCCAATCGACAAGCTAACATTGTCAAGCGCTTTTTGTTTGCCGTAAAGTTTCGTTATGTTCTTTATTTCAATCGTTGCCATAATCCTGTACAGATATTGCTGCCTTAAACAATGAAGTTGTCAAAAGTAATGTTCACAGAAGGCTAATTCTTATAGCGCATCGTGTATTCAAGATTGGCTTTGAAAGCCAGGTTGTTTTTGTGGTCTGTTTCAAATTCATCTTCTTGTTTTTCATAAAACCAACCCGGCTTTCCCTCTTCCATTTTATATTTGGTGGTTTTACTTGTACCATTAATTACTTTTCCATCACTCAACTCAACATAAGTTTTGCTTTTCAGCTTTGCTTTTTTCCCACATTGATGATATCTAAATTCACCCCAATAAGTGATATTACTATCCTCGTACAAAATAATTTTGGTTTTATTTGAGGCGATGATCATCCGGTCGGCAATATTTTTATTTTCAAGTTTAACTCCATTTAATTCCAAATTTGTGGGCTTGATGATCAAGGCATTTACAAGGGTTTGGCCGTAGGAGGAGGCAACTATTATCAGGAGTATTGCAATGGTCAGAAATGTAATTTTTCGCATTTTATTAATGATTAAATAATTCGACGTCGAAATTGATGGCAAAGATATGAATTTGAACATGGTGAACAGGAATTTATCCCCATGCCACAAATTATTAACTTTTTAATGTGAACAAATTTGGTCAATCAGAAAATAGTTTCTATTTTTGCACCCCAATTTTTATGGCTATGGGTCAAACAGCTTAAGAAACAAAGAGATAGATGAATACATTGAGTTATAAGACGGTAAGTGCTAACAAAAATACGGTTACCAAAGAGTGGGTTTTAATTGATGCAGAGAACCAAGTGCTTGGAAGACTGGCATCTAAGGCAGCCAATATGCTTCGTGGCAAACACAAAACCTATTTTACTCCCCATGTTGATTGTGGTGATAACGTAATTATTATTAATGCTGATAAAATCAGGTTAACCGGTAATAAATGGGACGCGAAAGAATACATTCGCCATACCGGATACCCAGGTGGTCAACGCACAACCACAGCAAAACAACTAATGGCCAAGAAACCGGAAGCGATGGTTGAAAAAGCCATTAAAGGCATGTTGCCAAAAAACAAATTAGGTGCAGATCTTTTCCGTAACCTTTCTGTTTATGCCGGAACTGAGTATAAAGAAGTAGCTCAGAAACCTAAGAAAATCAATTTAAATACAATTAAATAAGAATGGAAGTTGTAAACACACTCGGTAGGAGAAAGACTGCAATTGCAAGAATCTATTTATCAGACGGTGATGGCAAAATTGTAATCAACAAGCGTGATTACAAAGAGTTTTTTTCCACAGCTACTTTACATTATGTTGTTGAACAGCCCCTCCAACTCACTGAGTCGATGGGCAAATACGATATTAAAGTAAATTTAAAAGGTGGTGGAATTACAGGCCAGGCCGAAGCATTGCGTCTCGCGATCTCTCGTGCCCTTATCAAAATCGACCCTGAGTTCCGTCCGGTACTCAAAGAAAAGGGACTGTTGAGAAGGGACCCACGTATGGTTGAGCGTAAAAAACCGGGTCAGCCAAAGGCTAGAAAGAAATTCCAGTTCAGTAAACGTTAGAGTTTCCCAATACATCGGAATGAGTTTAGTATCCAAATCACCAAAATTTGTATGAATTAAATGGTGATTGAAATTAGAGAATGTAAACAAATAATTTAAAAAAAATGGCAAAAGTAAGTTTTGACGATTTGCTCGATGCAGGTGTGCATTTTGGTCACCTGAAACGCAAATGGAACCCAAGTATGGCTCCTTATATTTTTATGGAGCGCAACGGAATTCACATCATCGACCTCTATAAAACACAGGCTAAGCTTGAAGAAGCGCAAAAGGCAATTAAGCAAATTGCTAAGTCTGGCAGGAGGATTTTATTCGTGGCAACGAAAAAACAGGCTAAAGAGCTTGTTGCAGATGCAGTAAAAAAGATAAATATGCCTTATGTTACCGAACGTTGGCCGGGCGGAATGCTCACCAATTTTGCAACCATCCGCAAAGCGGTACGCAAAATGTCCAACATCGACAAAATGGTGAATACAAATTCATATACACACCTCTCGAAACGTGAGCGTTTACAAGTAACCCGTGAGCGTGCGAAACTTGAGAAGAATCTTGGTAGTATTGCCGATATGAGCCGTCTGCCGGCAGCTTTGTTTATTGTGGATATTAATAAGGAAAAAATTGCGGTTGCAGAAGCGCGCAAACTCAATATCCCAATATTTGCGATGGTAGATACCAACACAGACCCTAACCTTGTTGATTTTGCTATTCCGTCAAATGATGATGCATCAAAGTCAATTGCACTCATCGTTAATGCAATGACCTATGCCGTTGCAGAAGGATTGAATGAAAGAAGAATGGCCAGGGAAAAACAGGCTGCTGATGATGCGGCTAAAGAAGAAGAAATTAAAGTAAAATCTGAAAACCTTGAAATCGCTGAAGAGATGGATGATAAGGCGGCTGAAAAAGGAAAAAATGAAGGCGCAAAATTACATAAGCTTCGCGATGATAAAGGTTCTGGTGGAAGGCCAAAAAGGACCAGAAAAACAATTTCTAAAAAGAGTTAATTCAACAACTGAAAAAATAGTATTAAAATGAAAATCACAGCTCAACAAGTAAACGAACTGAGAAAACTTACCGGTGCTGGTATGATGGATTGTAAAAAAGCACTGGTTGAGAGTGAGGGCGATAAGGAGAAAGCCATTGATATTCTTCGTAAAAAGGGACAAAAAGTAGCTGCCAGCCGTGCCGGTCGTGATGCTGTAGAAGGTATTGTTCTTGCTAAAGTTAGCGACGACAAAACTTTTGCCGCTGCAGTTATGATCAATTGCGAAACCGATTTTGTTGCAAAAAACATTGACTTTATCAATTATGTGAAGTCTGTATTAGAGGTAGCGCTTGAAAACAAAGCAAAAAGCGCAGCAGAGCTTAACGCCCTGAAGTTGAATGGTGGCCGCACTGTTGAAGAAACAATTATTGACCAGACAGGTGTAATTGGTGAAAAAATCCAATTGGGCGGATTTGAGGTAGTTGATGCAGACAGTACCTACGCTTATATTCACCCTGGAAACCGCATTGCTACAATCGCCGGATTTAATAAAGCTGGTGATGGCCTTGCTGATGCCGGAAAAGATGTTGTTATGCAGATTGCTGCCATGTCTCCGATTGCACTTGATAAAGATTCCATTTCAGATGAGGTTATCGCACGTGAAATTGAGGTTGGTAAAGAACAGGCACGCGAGCAGGGAAAACCCGAAGAAATGCTGGAAAAAATAGCAATGGGTAAATTGAATAAATTCTTCAAAGAAAATACTTTGCTTAACCAGGCTTTTATTAAAGACGGAAAGAAAAGCGTAAGCCAGTATCTAAAGGAAACCGACAAAGACCTTACTGTTGTTGACTTTAAAAGGTTGGCACTGGTATAAGCTTATTAAAAAATATCTTAACGAAAAGAGGTTGTCTTGATTAGGCCAACCTCTTTTTTTTTACGCTTTTCCGGGCAAACAAAAAACCTTGTAGTATGAGTACAAGGTCTGAATAGTTTGGTAATCGTATGTTGTTTTTTTATAAAAAGAATGATCGTTTGTTAATGACCGTGTAAAGCCGGAATAATTTGTTTCCAACCCCTTCAAAAAAATAAACCTTGTTGTTCATCGTAAAAATTTTAGCATCAAGGTCTTTAACCGATTTTTCAATAAGCCCGTTTGATTTAATCTGGTTTAATGAATATTGTTCGTTGATTTTCATATTAGTAGATTATTTCATTTTTATTTCTTTACCTTCTTTGGCACAAATTGGGCAGTTCGAATCGCGGATAATTGTCACATATCCACACTTTTCACAGACATAGTATTTTTTATGCCTGGCCTTCGCCCTGTTCTTATCGTTTACTACCCCCGTGTTTTCCATACTGCCTAATTGAAACGTCTATTCAATTGATGTGCCAAACCAATCATGAACCTTAGTATAATCTGTAAGGGTCACGAGATCAGTAATTAAAAATGTAATATTTTTCTGTATAGTCGATTGTTCAACCTGGTTACTCACTTTTTTGGGTACGATTCTGGATAGTTTTACGATATCGTAAAACAGAATAGTTAAATAGAAACAAACGATCATATTTTATAAATTTGTGGAAAGCAAAAAATCATGAGTATGTTTCAACCTTATCCAATTTCATTTGAAGAATTATCCCTCAGGGCGCGGGATATTATTTCCAATGAACCTGCCCGTCCCAACAAGTTGTCAATTTTAAAACAATTGCTCGGACTAATTGATTTAACCACCTTAAGTGGAGATGATACAACAGCGAAAGTCCTTCAATTGTGTGAACAGGGCAAATCCTATTTTGATGGCAATTCCGGAATTCCAAATGTTGCCGCCATCTGTGTTTACCCGGTGTTTGCTCGAACAGTACACCAGGCTTTAAAGGGAACTGACATCAAAACAGCATGTGTGGCAGGTGCTTTTCCGAGTGGACAGTCGCCAATAAGTTTGCGTTTGCAGGAAGTTAAATACGCGGTCGATCATGGTGCCAACGAAATTGATATGGTAATTTCAAGGGGTAGGTTGATCGAAGGGGATGAGCAGTTTATTTTAGATGAAGTCAGTTTAACAAAAGAAGCTTGTGGTGATGCGCACCTAAAAGTGATCCTGGAAACGGGGGAGTTAAATTCTGTTCAATTGATTAGAAAAGCGAGTGAACTAACCATCGAAGGTGGCGCAGACTTCATTAAAACCTCCACCGGAAAAATAAGCCCGGCAGCTACTCCCACGGCCTTTCTCATTATGCTCGATACCATAAAGGAGTATTTTGACCGGACTGGGAAAATGACAGGTATTAAAGCGGCGGGTGGAATTGCCGAGGCAGATGAGGCTGTTCAGTATTACTTATATGTAAAATATGTGCTGGGTGAAGCTTGGTTGACCCCTGTTCATTTCAGGATTGGTGCCAGCCGTCTGGCCAACAATATTTATAATGAAATAGCAAAATTATCCTGATTATTTTTTTTGCTCACAAAATTCATTTTCACTTGGCACACCATTTGTTAATGATCTAAGCAAACCAATTAACATGAAAATAAAAACATATGCATACTTGCTCACTTTGCTTTCAATCGTGATCCTTTTTCAGGCATGCGAATTGGAACCTGCAGGTGGTGGTAACGGAATAAATGATGATGTGGCTAAATTTCTTGGTACCTGGAATGTCTCCGACCAGTCGGCCCGCTTAAATTATAAAGTAGTTATTGAAAGGGACCCTGTTTATGCCGAACAGGTTTATTTGCAAAACTTTGCGGATGCCGGGGGCAAAGCCGTGGGTTTGGTTGTAGGCGATAAAATAATTATTGATAAGCAGCAAATTGGCAACGGTTACAGTACGGAGGGAGAAGGGGTTTACAATAAATCCAATCAATTGACTTTTGAATTTGTGCTTGATGACGGAATTGACCTGGATCCCCGTAAAGGTTATTTTACAAAATAATCATATCAATTGACAAAAATCTTTTCGTTAACGTAATGAACTTTGGACAACGTTATTCTTTAGGATCTTCAGCAATTGTGTCATTAGTTAATGCTTCTACTTGTATTTCGCTTTGTAATGTGCTCAGGTTTGAAAGTACCTCTTCGTAAAGGCGCTCCATATTTTTAGGGTCAAAATTGTAATAATCAAGGTTGTCGCTCAACTGTTCGGCAGTAATGTTGTAGTGCTTAAAAATGAGATTGTAAATGGTGTCTTTGAAATCTCTTTTATTGGTTATTTTTTGTAGTCGGTCGTAGTTTATTACTGCCTCGGCTAATTGCAGATCGGTTAACACCCCGACCAGTTGATCCTCTGTGAGGAAAGGATCGGGTGCCACTGGTATTACTTTTCTTTCATTATAACATGAAGATAAAATGAACAACAGGAAAATAAAACTGATTAATCGCGACATATACTAATTCCCAACTTCCGATAAAAATTTAATCCGCATCAACCTCACCTCTTCTTCGCTGTATTCTGACTCACCCAACTCTTCCAATGCATGGCCAACTGAATCGGTCTCAGCTTCTGAAAAATAGTCGGTAATATCTTCCTGATGATACTCATCAACATATTCGTTAATGTAATAATTAATGTCAAGACGCGTACCCGAGGCTACTATTCTTTCAATCTCTGTTAACATTTCACTTAGCGAAAGATTTTTTGCATGTGCAATATCTTTGAGGGGCAATTTGCGGTCGATACTTTTGATGATATACACTTTAAGCCCTGATTTATTGATTACGGACTTAATTACCATATCATTGGCCCGGGTAATATCATTATCTTCTACATAATCTCCAATCAGTTCGAGGAAAGGTTTTCCATACTTTGCGGCTTTACCGGTTCCAACACCAACTATCTGGGTTAATTCTTCGGCTTTGATGGGGTATTGTATTGCCATATCCTCAAGCGAGGGATCCTGGAAAATAACAAATGGCGGAAGGTTTTCCCTGTGCGACAAATCCTTTCGGAGATCTTTTAGCATGGCAAACAAAATAGGATCGGCACCACTTGTTTTATGACCGCCACGGTTTGTGATAATCGAATCATCATCACCGCCGCTGTCATATTCATGGTCCTTCGCAATCATTATACTATACGGGTTTTTAATATATTCCTTACCCTGTTCGTTGATTTTCAGGATACCATAATTTTCAATTTCTTTTTCAATAAGCCTGTTAACAAGTGCTTGTCTTAATACCGTATTCCAAAACTTGGGATCATGCTCGCTGCCTTTTCCGAAAAAATCATTTTTATCAAGATTGATCGACTTAATATCACCGGTTTTATTTCCGGCAAGCAGGTCTGAAATGATTTTTGCTTTAAACTGTTGTTTGGTTTCAAGGATAGCTTGCAGGGCAAGCCTGATTTCATCTTTGCCTTCAAATTTTTCTTTTGGGTTCAGGCAGTTGTCGCAGGCCCCGCAATTGTTTTTTGGATAGTGTTCGCCAAAATAATGAAGCAGGAGTTTATGTCTGCAAACAGATGATTCAGCGTAAGCTACGGTTTCAAATAGCAATTCTTTGGCAATTTCCTGTTCAGCAACAGGCTTGTCTTTCATAAACTTTTCCAACTTCTGGATGTCATCGTAGCTGTAAAAAGTAATGCAATTTCCTTCACCACCATCACGGCCACCACGGCCTGTTTCCTGGTAATAGCCTTCAATACTTTTTGGAATATCGTGATGGATGACAAACCGGATATCAGGTTTGTCAATGCCCATTCCAAAAGCAATCGTGGCAACAATTACATCAGCATCTTCCATGAGGAACATATCCTGGTTGTTGCGGCGGGTGGCGGCATCAAGACCGGCATGATAAGGTAAAGCCCTGATTCCGTTCACAGCTAATGTTTCCGCAATCTCTTCTACTTTTTTTCGCGACAAGCAATACACAATACCCGATTTTGAAGGCTGGGACTTGATGTATTTAATGATGTCCCTGATTACGTCTTTGGTTTTTGGCCTTACTTCGTAATACAGGTTGTCGCGATCGAAAGATGACTTATATACACTGGCATCAGAAATCTCAAGGTTTTTAAGAATATCTTCTTGCACCTTAAGCGTTGCAGTGGCAGTTAGCGCGATTAACGGAACTTTTTGGCCGATCGCATTGATTATAGGTCTGAGCTTCCTGTATTCCGGTCTGAAATCATGTCCCCATTCTGATATACAATGTGCCTCATCAATAGCGTAAAATGAAATCTCAATTTGTTGAAGAAAATTAATATTGTCTGCTTTTGTAAGTGATTCGGGAGCCATAAAAAGCAACTTTGTTTTTCCCGACAGTAAATCTTCTTTTACTTCAAGCATCTCAGCTTTTGTCAATGAAGAATTCATCACATGGGCGATGCCGGATTGTGTTCCGAAATTACGGATCATGTCCACCTGGTTTTTCATTAACGCGATTAGTGGTGAAACGATGATTGCCGTGCCGGGATTAAGTAACGCAGGAAGTTGGTAACACAGTGATTTTCCGCCTCCTGTGGGCATCACAACAAAAGTGTCATTCAGGTCTAATAAATTGTGGATGATAGGTTCCTGATTCCCTTTGAACTTTGTAAAACCAAAAAATGATTTTAACAATTTCATCAAGCCACGCCTGTCATTGGTAGTATCCATAAACTATGATAGATAAAATATATCTTTGTAGTCGGAAAGACATAAGTATTTCATTGTTGAACTCTGATTTAGAGAAACTTACATTGTGCTTCAATGAAGCAATAACAAATATAAGCATAATAAATTTCTTATGTGCATCTTAAGTAAAAAAAATTGAGAAGTAAAATTGATATTAAAAAGATAGCGAAAAACGCCATTGGTAATGAACTTTTGGCGATTCAAGGGCTACTCGATTCAGTAAATGACGAGTTTGTAAAAGCGGTAAACTTCATTTATCAATCCGAGGGACGTGTAATTGTAACTGGTATTGGTAAGAGTGCCATTATCGCGCATAAAATTGTTGCCACTTTTAATTCAACAGGCACACCATCAATCTTTCTTCATGCAGCCGATGCCATTCATGGTGATTTGGGAATCGTACGAAAAGAAGATGTTGTAATCGCACTTTCGAAAAGTGGTGAAACACCGGAGATAAAGGTATTGGTGCCTTTGCTTAAAGCCCGGAAAAATACAATGGTTGCCATGGTGGGCAATACTTCTTCCTACCTTGCAAAACATTCTGATATTGTCCTGGATGTTTCTGTAGAAAAAGAAGCCTGTCCTAATAACCTTGCCCCAACTTCGAGCACAACGGCTCAACTGGTAATGGGTGATGCACTGGCGATCAGTTTGCTTGAATTACGTGGTTTTACTGCTTCCGATTTTGCCAAATTCCATCCGGGAGGCGCACTTGGAAAACGCATGTTTTTGCGGGTTGAAGACCTGTCGTTAAACAATGAGGTCCCGAAAGTTGATATAGATGAAAGCATGGAAAACGTGATCATCGAAATATCATCAAAACGTTTGGGTACTACGGCAGTTTTGGATGGTGCTAAATTGGTGGGTGTAATTACCGATGGTGACCTCCGCCGGATGATTCAGAAATTCTCCGATTACCTTTCGCTCAAAGCAAAAGATGCCATGTCCGCCAGGCCGGAAACCATTAGTTATGATGAACTTGTTGTCGAAGCCCTGAGCAGGATGCGTGAAGGGAATATTACCCAAATGCCAGTGATGAAAGGTGAAAATTATGTTGGCATTATTCATTTACATGATATTTTGAAAGAAGGTATTTTTTAATTATTGAGCCATGAAAGAAAATTCAGTAGAAGCATTTAATGCTTATCGCTTGAAAATGAATGAAAAACTTTTAGCGGCACCCAACAATAAAGTCATTAAAAGAATTTTTAATGTGGATACCAATGCTTACAGGGAAGGCAGCCTGGATGTGAAAACAAAAGAAATGCTTGGCCTTGTTGCTTCGATGGTTTTGAAATGCGATGATTGTGTATTTTACCACCTTGAAAAGTGTTTTGATCAAGGAGTAACAACCGAAGAATTAATGGAAATATTTGGCATTGCCAACCTGGTGGGCGGAACCATTGTCATTCCTCATACACGGCGGGCAATCGAATTTTGGGAAGAACTTGGTGAAGCGAAAAAATCAAAATAAGCATAAAAGATGGTTGGCATTTAAAGCTGTATCACCCTTCCTGAATGTTGTTCCGGTTATTTTATTATTGTTTCTTCCTTTTGTTTCGACTGCCCAGGTCACTAAAATCATGGGGCAGGTAGTCGATTCCAGGACACGGGAGCCTATCCCTTTTGCAAATATTATTATTAATCAATCGCTCCAAGGTACACTCACTGATTTTGCAGGGAATTATTCTCTCGAAATTAGTGGATCACACGGCGATTCAATTCGTGCTTCATTGCTGGGTTATGAGCAAGTAACTAAAGTGTTTGTCCCGGGGAAATTCCAAACCATAAATTTTGAATTATCATTTAAAGACCTGGATTTACCCGAAGTGACCATCGTTTATACCGGAAATCCGGCAGACGCAATCATCGACAGTATCATTAAAAATAAGGTGAAAAACACTTTCCAGTCGTACGAGACGAAACAATACGATGCTTACACAAAAATTCAGCTTGATGCGAATAATGTCACCGAGAGGATCATCAATAGAAAAATCATGAAGCCATTCAATTTTATTCTTGATTACGTAGATACTTCTACAATGACGGGTAAATCGTACCTGCCGGTCATGATTGCTGAGTCCAATTCCGTTATTTATGAGCGCAAATCTCCCAAGGCAAAAAAGGAGATAATAATGGCTTCTAAAATTTCAGGATTGGAAACCACTAATGTTTCTCAATTTCTGGGTAGTATGGCACAGGAAGTGAACATTTATGACAACCACACCGAGATTGTAGAAAAGAATTTTGTGAGCCCAATTGCTAATTCCGGACATGACTATTACAAGTATTACTTAGTCGATAGCAGTTTTATTAAAAAAAGGTGGTGCTACCACATAATGTTTAAACCAAAACGAAAGCAGGAATTGACCTATACCGGGAGTTTATGGGTGAACGATACTTCTTATGCCATTATTGAAGTGAAGATGCGTATTGCTGATGATGCCAATATCAATTTTATCAACTATATGGAGGTAGAACAGGAATACGAGTGGGTGGATAACAGGCTCTGGCTGAAGACCAAAGATAAGATAGCGGTTGATTTTAACGCAATAGAAAATGCTGTTAAGGTTATTGGTATTTATGGCCGGAAAACAGTATTTCAAAGCAATTATAAATTTGATTTACCTACGCACGAGTCTGTTTTCAAGCATCCTGTAGATGTAATAATCGATGAAAATATCATTCAGGAGGATGAAGTGTATTGGGATACGATCAGGCCGGAAAATTTGTCAGTTACCGAAGAGGGTATTTATACCATGATCGATTCTATCAAAAGTGTTCCTAAGTTTAAGCTTTACCGCGATGTAGGATATGGCCTTGCTACCGGCTATTTTCAATTTGGAAAAATTGAACTCAGTCCTGATGTTAAGCTAATGAGCGACAAGGCCGTCGAGGGTGCCCGGTTTCGGGTAGTTGGCCGAACCTCACCCGAATTAAGTAAAAAATTCAGGGTA
>Ga0164313_10002564_pt1 | contig 16242 bp, 16 predicted proteins | sample GuaBasSedimGuay4_FD_113735 | JGI IMG/M metagenome (GOLD analysis project Ga0164313, IMG submission 113735) | Subseafloor sediment microbial communities from Guaymas Basin, Gulf of California, Mexico - Guay4, Core 4569-4, 0-3 cm | ecosystem: Environmental > Aquatic > Marine > Hydrothermal vents... | reverse complement strand
TCTCATTATGACTTGGGGTGGCTTGAGAGGAGGAATTTCTATAGCACTCGCATTGGGCTTAACCAACGAAATGCATCGAGATTTATTTTTGGTGATAACCTATGTTATTGTAGTTTTCTCCATCATCGTTCAGGGTTTAACCGTTGGAAAATTAGTAAAGAAACTTCAGTGACAGGTCACAATCTAATTAATTCAAAAAAAGAAAATTGTGCATAAGGATCACCGCCATTATATTCTTCACAAACCCTATGGATATTTGAGCCAGTTTATTTATGAAGGAAAAAGGAAAAACAGTAAAAGATTATTAGGTGAGCTATTTGAATTTTCAAAAGGTACCATGGCAATTGGAAGGTTAGATGAAGATTCAGAAGGCTTGCTATTTTTAACTACAAATGGGAAAGTTAGCTTTCATATTTGCAGCAGTAAAATTGAAAAGGAATATTATGTTCAAGTAGATGGAATCATTAGTCAAGAAGCTATCGATATATTAAAAGAAGGTGTTGAAATAGGATTTGCTGGAAAAAAGTATTTGACCAAGCCTTGTAAAGCTTCCTTAATTGAAGCGCCTATTAATGTCCCTTTGGAAGAAAGACATATAAGAGATGACCGTCATGGGCTTAAAAGTTGGGCGTCCATAATTGTTACTGAAGGGAAATTTCGTCAAGTTAGAAAGATGACTGCCGCAGTAGGGTTTCCAACATTGAGATTAGTTAGGGCGCGGATTGGAGACATTCATCTTACGATTCCACCTGGGGAAGTTATCGAAGTAAAAGAATTATTATAGGCTCATCATATACTGCTTAGGAGTGGTGCCGTATTTCTTTTTAAAAGCACTTATAAAATGACTGGCAGTACTATATCCTATTTGGAGGCTGATTTCGGAAATATTATGCTTTTTAGAGATCAATAATTTTCTTGCAAATTCTAATTTGTAATCCAACAAAAAATTAAAAACGGTATCTCCGTAAATATGCTTAAAACCCTCTTTTAGTTTAGGAAGAGAAAGAACGATTTCATCTGCTATTTGCTGAAGAGACGGTGGTTCGGCCATATTATTAATAATAATTTGTTTGGCTTTTTTTATTTTTTCAACATTATCCTCATCCTCCAAAAATGGACAAGCTTGATCCTCACCTTCATTCTTATTAAAATATAGACTCAACAATTCATAAACTTTTCCTCTTAAATATAATTGTTGAAGAGAATGATGTACATGTTCTTTAAAAATTTGATTTATAATTAAAACTTCTGAAGGGCTAAGTTCTTTGTCTAAATAATATTTCTTATCCTTATTTTCTTCATTTAAAAAAGGAATCAATCCAGCTACTTTTGAGAAAAATGAATGAAACACTTTAATGGATACAATTAAAATTAAATGTTTCCCTTTGGGTTGAACAGTTAAATTAATAGGTAAATTTTGCTTGGGATTATATAGTAAAACTGATTTATTCTCTTTAAACCCCAACGAATAATGTTCATTAAAAAATAAGCTGGAAGCACAATTAACACAAAAATGTAATTGTATAAATGTGCTATCAACATCTTTTAAATAGTTAAGGGTTTCAGGAGTGGAATTAGTTATTGCAACTACTTTAAACCCCTCTTGTATTTCAATTTCTTCAATCATTATTTTTAGCGGTATATTTTAAAATAAGAATAATATTATTTCTTTATCTATTTTGATTCGCAGGCTTCAAAGATACTGATTTTGTTAATAGTATGTAATTAAATAATAATAATATTTTACTCGACACAAATATACCTTTCAGCGATATATTATAAAAATAAATCATTCTAATTTTGTAGTAGATTTAAAAATAGAATTTTATAATGCGAAAATTAATAATCCAAAGCCTACTAATTTTATTTGTGACAGTTGCTTTTTCTCAGGAACAGAAAAATGATTCCACTAAAGTTGAAAGATTGGGGGAAGTACTTATTACAGCAACAAGAACCGAAAGACAATTATCATCACTACCCTTGCCAGCTCAGATTGTTTCAAAAAAAGAAATAGAGGCCGTAAATTCAGTTCGATTAAGTGATATCCTTAATGAACAAACAGGATTAATAACAGTACCCGATTTTGGTGGGGGAGAAGGTATACAGTTACAAGGATTGGATTCTCAGTATACCTTGATTTTAATTGATGGGGTGCCATTAATAGGAAGGTCTGCTGGCACCTTGGACATTAATAGAGTAACTGTTGGAAATATAAAACAAATTGAAGTAGTTAAAGGAGCTTCCTCTAGTCTATACGGTAGTGAAGCACTTGGCGGGGTTATTAATATTATTACTGAAAATCCAAAATTTGGGCTGACAGGAAGTGCAAATTATAGAGGCGGAACAAATAATAGCCATGATGTTAGTGCTGATATAGGATACAGAAAAGATAAATTTTCTATTAGTGCCTTTGCAAATCGATATAGCACAGATGGTTATAAGTTGGATGAGAACAACACCTTAAACACAGTTGATCCATTTATTAACTACACGTTCAACACAAAATTGAGGTATCATTTTTCAGAGAATACCAGCCTTTTTGTTTCTGGAAGATATTTTATACAGAATCAAGATTATGTTGCTTCAGAGGAATTAAGTGGGGAAAGCGATCTAAATGAATGGAACCTTCATTTAAAATTAGATCATAAATACAATGATAAATGGTCGAGTTATTTTGAATTTTATACCACTAGATATAAAGCTGAAGAGTATTTAAATGATAGTAAAGATTTTCTTATTTCGGAAGGAGAGTTCGATCAACTATTAATCAGACCCGAAATTCGAGCAAGCTATAATCCCAACGAAAAAAACTCCTTTATTGGAGGTTTAGGTTGGAATCGTGAAACATTAGATAGAACGGATTTTTCAACAAATCCTGAATTTAATTCCCCTTATGTATTCTTACAATATGATGCCAATCCAACCGAGAATTTAAATGTATTGTTAGGAGCTCGATTTGATAGTCATAGTGAATATAAATCTCAGTTCAGTCCAAAGGGAGCGATTAGATACGAAATAAATGACAAGCTTTCAGTTAAAGGATCTGTGGGATATGGCTTTAAAGCACCCGATTTTAGGCAATTGTTTTTCGATTTTACCAATTCTACTGTAGGATATACCGTATTGGGTTATAATCAGGTGACTACAAGAATCCCTGAGTTGGAAGCGCAAGGACAGATCTTAAATATAGTAGTTCCTCTTTCTGAATTTGAAGATGAATTACGCCCCGAGAACTCCGTAAGTTTTAATCTGGGAGTGAACTACAAACCCATTTCAGACTTGTCTATTGATGTGAATGTTTTCAGAAATAATATTCAAGACTTAATAGATACTCGAGTTATAGCAAACAAAACCAATGGGCAAAATATATTTAGCTATTATAATATCAATAAGGTCTATACTCAGGGCATGGAATTTAATGCATCCTGGAAGCCCAATAATTATTTAAAATTCTCTGGCGGCTATCAATTGCTCTATGCAAAAGATAAAGATGCGGAAAAGGCTTTTGAAAATGGAGAGGTGTATGCACCTCCTTTTATGCTAGGTAAGAGTGCCTATTTTGGTCTTTTTAACCGATCTCGCCATATGGCTAATGCCAAGGTATTTTACACCATTGAACCTTGGGATTTAAACACCAACCTGAGAGCTACCTATCGAAGTAAATACGGGCTTTTTGATACGAATTCAAACGGGTATTTAGATGAGTTTGATGAATTTGTAGATGGCTATGCAATTTTAGATTGGGCAGTCAACAAAACCATTTATAAAAATTATGAATTAGGTCTGGGTATTGATAATATTTTTGATTTTACAGATCCACAAAATATTAGCAATATCTCAGGACGCTTATTTTATGGGAGAATACATATTAAATTATAAATTAAAACTAAATAATAAATACAATGAAAACTATTAAAATTTTATCACTAGCATTCCTTATAATTTTTGCTAGTTCATGTAGTAGCGACGATGATAATACACTTATCGCCCAAATTGAAACACAATCTTTTGAAAATTTACACGCTCCACAAGAAGGTGGGCAAGGTACCCCAGTGTCTGGAGAATTTGTGAAATTCAACTTTGCAACTGGGCAGATTACCACAAGTGAAACCGAATGGGATATCGCTTTTAGAGGAACCCTTATTTTGGTTAATGGAGGTGAAACTTCAGGAATAGTTGATGAACCAGCAAAAACAGGAGTAGCAGCAGCCTATATTGCAAGCGGGGCAATGGCAACAGTGACATCTGTAAATACAGCATTATTGATTCAAGATTCTGAAATAGCCACATCAATTCCAACAGGAAGTGGAGAAGGCTGGTATATTTATGCAGGACCACCAAGCCATCTGATTACACCAATTACAGGTAAAATATTGGTCTTTAGAACTCATGATGGTAAATATGCCAAAGTAGAAATCTTAAGCTATTATAAAGATGCTCCTGAAGCTCCTGATGCATTTACTGATGAAGATAGATATTATTCTTTTAATTATGTTTATCAGCCTAATGAGGGCTTGAGTACTTTCTAAGAGAAATTCAATATTAAAGAAAAAAACCTCAAAATATATTTTGAGGTTTTTTTTATTAGTTTAATTTTTTAACGAAATATTAAGTTATGTTCTTGTAACACAATATGATATTAGCAGTCTTAAAGTAGAACCAAATAAATTCGAAATGAAAAATATTTTTACTACAGTTTTAACGGGAATGCTTTTAGGAGGTAGTCTTCTTGCACAAACAAATAACGATCTTCCTAATTCTGCAACAATAAATGCAAGCGAAATAATTGGAACTATTGAAACTTCCCTCGATCTAACTCAGGTAATTGAAGATAAAGTTCCGGTAACGATTAATCCAGAAAAATTTTCTATAGACACGGTTACGTATCGATTACCTAAAGTGATCCCTGGAACTTATAAAGTTAGTGATTTTGGTAATTTCGTGGAAAGATTTAAAGCTTATAATTATCAGGGTGAAGAAATGGAGTTTATAAAATCCGATGCGAATTCATGGACCATACCAAATGCTACTGAACTTGACAAAATTTCTTATTTAATAAACGATACCTTCGATGTAGAGAATACAGCAGGCATCGCTACCCCTTTCTCTCCTTCTGGAACCAATATTGAAGAAGATAATTTTGTATTGAACTTCCCTGGATTTATTGGCTATTTTGATTCATTTGAACACAATCAGTACAATTTAAATATCACCTCCCCAGCATCTTTTAAAAGCTCTTCAGCTTTACAACAAGTTGGCGTGGAATATAGTACAGATAGTTTAAGTGTGACTACCAATTATTACGCTCCAAGATATTTTGATATAACCGATAACCCAATGATGTATGGTGACTTTGAAGTAGAGGAATTTCAAGTAGGAGATATTAAAGTAGTGCTCAGTGTATATTCTCCGAACAAGGTACATACTGCTAAAGATTTAAAAGAGACTATTTATGAAATGATGGAAGCTCAAAAAGCATACTTGGGAGACATTAATTCTACTGCTCGATATGACATATTTTTGTATTTGTCAGAGATGAATGAAACATCACCTGGAGGTTTTGGCGCTCTTGAACATCATACTTCTACAGTAGTAGTTATGCCAGAGAGTATGCCATTAGAGGCTTTGGCAAATAGTATGATAGACATTGTATCGCATGAGTTCTTTCATATTGTAACCCCATTAAGTATTCATTCTGAAGATGTTCATTATTTCGATTATCACGATCCTACATTCTCAAAACATTTATGGATGTATGAAGGAGTAACCGAATATTTTGCAACGCTATTTCAAGTAGATCAGGATTTGGTCACTGAAGAAGACTTTTATCAGTCTATAATGGGAAAAATTCAAACCGCTTCAGGCTTAGATGACACCATGAGCTTTACTGAAATGAGTGAAAATATATTAGCAAGTCCATACGCAGAGAATTATTATAATGTGTATCAAAAAGGAGCATTAATAGGAATGTGTATCGATATTTTAATTCGAGAAGAAAGTAATGGTACGAGAGGAATTTTATCCTTGATGAAAGAACTTTCAATTAAGTATGGAAAAAATATGCCTTTTAAAGATGATCTATTTATAGAGAATATTGTTAAAATGACTTACCCTTCTATTGGTGAATTCTTTGAAACGCATGTTATTGGTACCACACCTATAGATTATACTGTCTTTTTTGAGAAAGCAGGCTTAGAGATTTCAGAAAGCCTGGTTGAAACTAATTATATTCAAAATAACGGTACCTTAATTTTAGCTCCAACTAGTGAAGGAACAATTATTTTCACCGAATTAGTTGCTGATAATAGTTTCTGGCATGAACAAGGAGTCTTAGCAAACGATATTATCGCTGAAGTGAATGGAACGGTTGTTACCATGCAAAACGCGCAGCAAGTTTTTACGGAAGCTTATTCGTGGCAACCTGGTACCAATATTGAAATGAAGCTACTAAGAGGCGAAGAAGAGATTCTAATTAAACCTACCTTAACACAGTCTTATACAAAAGGGAAATCATTGATAGTAAAAGAATTTACAACAGAAGCTCAAAATGAATTGAGAAATGCTTGGTTAAAAGGATAATAAACTTAATTGTCATTATAAAAAGCCTAACTATTAAGTTGGGCTTTTTTTATTCATTATAGTATTAAATTCAAAATGGATTTGTAGCCCAAATGGTAAGCTCTGGAATAAAGCCTTTATCCCTCATTTTTAAAACCGATACAATAGTATCTGCTACTTCTTGAGAGTTTAATTTATTGGAAACTTCTTCTCTTTCTACTCTTTCTTCATTAGCAAAGGCCGTTGTCACTTCACTAGGGTTTACTTGTGATACTCTAATATTATATTTCCTTAATTCGGCTTGCCATGTTTGAGTCATACCTCTTAAGGCAAATTTTGAGGAAGCATAAACGGTACCTCCTACAAAACCCTTCAGACTTGCTGTTGAGCCTATATTGATAATATTACCATAGCTTTGAGCCTTAAATGTTTTCACAATTTCTTGTGTTAATAAGGCAAGGCCAAAAACATTGGTAGCATATACTTTCTGAAAATCTTCAATTGTAATTTCACCTAGTTTTGAAAAAGTTCCTATACCTGCATTATTGATGACTGCATCAATTTTTCCATCCAATAATGAAATACACTTTTCTGCATTTTTTTGAATTGATTTAAAATCTGAAATATCAAAAACAAATGGAATCGCTCCTGTTTCTTTTGCAGCCTTATCTAATCTGTTTTTATCTCTTCCTGTTATTAGCACTTTTGCGCCTTGTTGAACTAGGTGTTTTGCTGTTTCTTTACCGATACCTAGGCTTCCTCCGGTTATTAATATTCTGGAATTTTCTATTTTCATAATGATTTATTTATGGATAGTAAATTTAATGAAATGAATTGAATTTATTATCAGTGCTTAGATTTCATCTTATGGTCAGAGTAAATCAACTAGTTCCAAATAGTTTAATTCCTTTTTCTATAACTCCAAAGAGCCAATCCGTTCATAACAATTGCATAGAGTAGGGTTTTGAGAAATTGAGGTAGAATATCTGTTAGTGTTGCTCCTTTAAGTAATACCATCCGCATCACTTCAACAAAATACTTAATAGGATTAAATTCGGTAAGATATTGAGCCCATTGTGGCATGCTTTCTATTGGGGTAAAAAGTCCACTCATTAAAATAAAGATTACAATAAAGAACCAAGCTATAAACATAGCTTGTTGCTGTGTATCGGTAAAATTGGATATAAAAAATCCCATTCCTAATATGACCATTATAAACACACCTGTATAAAGGTAAATTACTAGCATACTACCTAGCATTGGAACATTAAAAATTACTTTTGCAAGAATAAGTCCAATCGTTAGTAATCCAAAACCGATGATCCAAAATGGAAATAGTTTACCAATTATAAATTGATGTTTTTTAATGGGTGTTACATTTATTTGCTCCAGTGTGCCAATTTCTTTTTCTCTAACGATGTTCATTCCAGATAAGAATAAAGTAATCATAGTGACCAATAATACCAATATGCCGGGAACCATAAAGGTTTTGTAATTCAGGGTTTCATTATACCAAAAAGAAGGGATACTCTCTATGCTTTTTACTTGACTTCCCATTGTGGCATTCTCTATAATCTGAGTTTGCATTAACTCAGCCCTAGCATTTTTATTGAAACTTTGAACCACCTGATTGATATATACATTTTCAACACCTGCTGCAGCACCATCAATAGCATTTATATTAACCGATAAGCTTGCTCTCTTATCTTTTAGCAAGGTTTTTTCAAAATATTGTGGAATTTCCAGCACAACATCAACTTCGCCTGAAAGCATAGCTGAACTAGCTTCTTTTTCGGTGTTAAAATCAGTGAGAACATTAAAATAAGGAGAGGCGTTAAACTTGTCAATTAATTCTCTTGAAAAAGAGGTTTTGTCATTATCAATATATGAAAACTTTATATTTTTAACCTCAAAAGTTGCCGCATTGGATAGTATGACTAACTGTAATATAGGCAATATAAAAATAATAGGAAGCATTCCTTTATTTCTAAAAATTTGCTTGAACTCCTTTTGTATGATGAATAATATGATCTTCATTATTCCAGTCTAATTTTATATTTTTTAATACTTAAGACCATAAAAAACAGGGTCATTCCTAATAAAATTAAAGTCTCTTTCCAAATAAATAATATTCCAACACCTTTTAACATAATCGCTTTTAAAATGATGATAAACCATTTTGCGGGTATGATGTTACTAATTACTTGTAAGGCTACTGGCATACTGGAAACTGGAAAAATAAATCCAGATAATAATATTACAGGGAGCATTAATCCCATTAATGAGATCATCATGGCCGTTTGTTGAGTCTTTGAAATAGTGGAAATTAATATCCCTAATGAGAGTGCATTAATGATAAACAAAACACTTTCCAATCCCAATAAAAACAAGCTTCCTTGTACAGGCATGTTAAAAATAAAAATGCTTAAAACAATAATAATAATAGCATTTATAATGGATAAGAATATATATGGAAATACTTTACCGATAATAACTTGAAAGGGTTTCAATGGTGATACAAGAAGTATTTCCATAGTACCTAGCTCTTTTTCTCTGGTAATGGAAATGGAAGTCATCATAGCAGACACCAACATTAAAATAATGGTCATAACCCCTGGTACAAACATGAAAACACTTTTTAATTCAGGATTATATACCATACGCGTTTGGGGTATAATTTGATAGGCTATAGCGATGTCTTTATTTACTTCTTGTTGGTATTTTTGTACAATAGAATTAATAAAATTAGTAACTGTATTCGCCGTATTGGGATCTGTTGCATCTGTGATTATCTGAATCGTTGCCTTGTTTTCTTTAACAAGCTTTTTGCTAAAATCTTTTTCAAATATCAGAACTGCTTTTACAAAGCCTTTTTTAAAAACGGATTCAATTTCGTTTTCATTTTCAATTAACTGGTTTGTGCTAAAATATTTTGAAGCTGTTATCTTATTTATAATTTCTTGAGTTGTAGCATCTTTAGATTTGTCAAAAATGGCTATTTCCACATTGTTTATTTCATTGGTAATAGCAAAACCAAATAGCATAATTTGGGCAATTGGCATTCCAAAAAGAATAAATAAAGAGCGCTTATCTCTAAAGATATGATAGAACTCTTTTTTCACAAAGCCTATAAATCGCTTCATCCTCTAGCCAGTTTAAGAAATACATCGTTCATAGTGTCTGCGTCGAACTGTTCTTTCAGTTTTTTTGGAGTATCCAATGCTTCAATTTTACCATCAACCATTATGGAAACCCGATCACAATATTCAGCTTCATCCATATAGTGTGTGGTTACAAATACGGTAGTGCCATTATGAGCAGTTTTATAGATCATTTCCCAAAACTGTCGCCTGGTAATGGGATCAACACCACCGGTAGGTTCATCTAAAAAAATTATTTTAGGATCGTGTAATAAAGCTACTGAAAAGGCAATTTTTTGTTTCCATCCCAAGGGGAGAGAACTTACCAAATTGTTTGCAACCTCCTGTAGTCCTAATTCATTTATCAAGGCTTCCGATTTAACTTTAATCACCGATCTTTTTAATCCGTAAATGCCGCCAAAGAAAACAATATTTTCTTTTACCGTTAGATCGTCATACAGAGCAAATTTCTGACTCATATAGCCAATATTTTTCTTAATGCTTTCTGCCTGAGTAAAAACATCATAGCCAACTACATTAGCCTTTCCCGAGGATGGATATGAAATTCCGATAAGCATTTTCATGGCCGTGGTCTTTCCAGCGCCATTTGCTCCAAGGAAGCCAAATATTTCACCTTTTTTCACCTTAAAACTAATGGCATTTACTGCCGTAAAATCGCCAAAAGTTTTGCTTAGCTCTTCTGCTATAATTACGTTATCCTGTTTCATTCTTTGGTTAATTCCATGAAGACATCTTCAATTGTTGGATGGGTGCTTTCTATAGTAATTTCTGATAAATTTTGAGATTCCAAATATAACTTCAACTCTTCTTTAGAGAAATTTTCCCGCTTATCTGTATAATGTATAAATTCCCCAAATGGGTATACACTATAATTGTTTTCATAGCTTTTTAGGCTTTTAATAAGCTGATACATATTACTAGCTTTCACGTTAAATATTTTTTTAGGGAAATTTTCAACAATTCTTTGTGGGCTTTCAATGTCCAATATTTTTCCGTGTTGGATCAGCGCTATTCGATCGCAAAGTGCCGCCTCATCCATATAAGGTGTTGACACTAAAATAGTGATTCCTTTTTGCTGCAGTCGTTTCAGCATCTCCCAAAATTCTTTACGAGATACAGGGTCAACCCCTGTTGTGGGTTCATCTAAGAACAATACTTTTGGATTGTGAATTAAGGCACAACATAAAGCTAGTTTTTGTTTCATTCCTCCAGATAGTTTGCCTGCCCTTCGGTTTTTGAAGGGCTCTATCTGAATGTATATATCTTTAATAAGATCATAATTTTCTTCTACTGTTGTTCCGAAAATAGTAGCGAAAAAATTTAAATTTTCTTCTACTGTCAGGTCTTGATAGAGTGAAAATTGCCCTGGCATATATCCAACGCTATTTCTAATCTCTTTATACTCTGAAATCACATCAAAATCGCCCACTGTAGCAGTTCCTTCATCAGCAATTAAAAGGGTTGTTAGAATCCTGAAAAGTGAAGTTTTCCCAGCCCCATCTGGGCCAATAAGTCCAAATAACTCACCTTCCTTTACTTCTAATGTAAGGTTCTTTAAAGCTATTAAATCGCCATAAGATTTTGATATGTTTTTGACTAGGATACTCACAGGTTCATTTTTTTTGTTTGCTTAGTAAAGAGGGAATCAATATAGTTAAGACAGCAATCAATACCCAAATACTCGTTCTAAAAATCATAGCTTTTATGCTTTCTGAAGCTGCTACATCACTAAAAAACTGGAGGTAAATAAAAACTATAAAATGCATACTTAAAATAAAAAGAATGAATGCCTTTCTTTTTTCTTTAGCGCTCCAGATTAAATAAGCTGTTATAATTGATAGCAGCCCAAAAATCACATTATAATAAACCAACCAGCTTAGAATATTATAATCTTTAGTATCAATACCTAGTAACACTTTTGAGCCTGCAAAAACAGACATGGCACCTATTAATAAAGCAAGTGCTGAAGCGATCTTTTTCATAAAGAGATTAATAGTTATTCATATGCATTCTCTTGCCATTCCCTTTTCCCTTTCCATTTCCTTTTCCTTGCCCTTTTCCCTTTCCTTTGCCTTGCATTTGGTTCATATGTTCACCCATCCATTCAGGCTTTTCTACTTCGTTTTCATATATATATGTTGCAATTTGCTCCAGTTCTTTAGAGTCCATTTCTAATTTTGGCATCACCTTAAATTGCATTACAGCACCATACATCAAAGCATTGTCTTCAACAGGATTTTGAACCCAACTAACTACCGCATTCACAAAATCTTCTTTGGTTTCATATTGCCGTGTATAATGCATTTTTACTGCTTTAAAAGGAGGAGCAATAATGTCGTCATGTGTGGCTGTGTTTGGGTTATGACATACATAACAATTGTTTTTCATCAGGGTATAGCCATCAACTAATTGTTCGCTGTTTACCATTACTTCATTTTTAGCTATCGGTTCCATATTTTTACTTTGATTACAACTTAATAAACCAATGCTAAGACTAACTAATAGGATTAAATTTTTCATTATATATTTTTTTAAATTAATTTTTTACTCTTCATTCTGAATCCACATTTCAGCAGGCATTCCAATTTTTAAACTTCCATCATTAACAACATTAACTTTTAGGGCATAAACCAATGCAACCCGTTCTTCTTTTGTTTGAATTATTTTAGGTGTAAATTCTGCTTCCGAAGCTATCCAGCTAATAGTCCCTTCAAACGTTTTCATTCCCTCACCGGCATCAATTTTTACGGAAACTTTCTGATCTATCTTAATAGTAGCCAGTTGAGTTTCACTTATATAAACTCGCAGTTGCATAATTGACAAATCGGCTATTTTATATAGTGGTTTTCCAAAGGAAGTTATTTCATTAGGTTCGGCATATTTTACTAGAATAGTTCCTTTTACAGGATTAATAATGGTACTCTTTTGTATCTGATCGTCAATTTGTTTTAATTGAATATCAATACTTCTAAGCTCATTTACCACTGGCGCATTCTGTATTTCTATACTTGCTATTTGTTGTTCAATAACATCTATTTCGCCATTGATATCATCCAGTTGTTTTTGGGTTCCAGCATTATCTTTAATAAGATTTTCTATTCTTGTTTTATTCATAGTGGCTGTTTTTAATCTGGATTTTAGAACAGTTATTTGTGATAGCACTCCTTTTGATTTAGATGCTATTACCTCTTTAGACACTTTTAAATGCTCGCGGTTTAATCCCAAAGGGATGGTGTCTATAAATCCTACAAATGCGTCTTTTGAGAGTGTTTGACCTTCTTGAACAGTAAATGACATGAGTTTGCCAGTACTCTCTGCAGAGATCGTGATTTCTATGGCTTCAAAATTCCCATAACCATCTGCTTTTTTATCGCCATTGCCACAAGAGAATAGGCTTAAGGCTGTAACACTTAGTGCTATTAATAGTATATTTTTCATGTTTTGTTTATTGTCCTTTAGTAATATTAAAATTTGCTTTTATAAGTGAAAGTTGAATTTGGTGAGTGTTTAAATTGTTTTCATCTTCGTACAAATTTGTTAATTCTATTATATATGCTGAAGTTGTAATAACTCCGTTTCGCAATTGTGATTCTACCGATTTTAACACCTCTTTACGCAATGCGATTATTTCCAAATCGGTTTCGATAAATGCTGAATATTTTTTAATTTCAGTTTGTAATTGATTGAGCTCAATGTTGGTGTTTAACATAAATAGCTCTGTTTCAGTATCGATAATATCCTTATTAATTGCTAAAGACTGGCGTTGTTTTTTATTTGAATTCCAATCGAAAACATTCCAATTAAGTTTTAAGCCTACGGTATAAAAAGTTTCAAATGTATTCTTTAATGGATCCAGGCCAGGATTTCCATATCCGCCATTTGCAAAACCTATGAATTTTGGTGAATTCTGTTTTGACAGAAGTTGTTCTGAAGTTTCAATTTCATCTTTTTTGAGTTGAAATAGATCCAGTTCAGGGCGAGTGATACCGCTGTCCATTTGTATATCTATTTGTGGATTTTGAAACTGTACAGTTGTTGAAATAGTTGAGCCTATTAATGAAGACAATGTTTCAATTAGAGTAATCTTAGTTAGATCAGTTTCAGTGAACTGCTGCTTAATTTTCAGTAATTCGGCTTTAATGACTTTGTCTGAAGCAGGTAATAACACCCCATTGGTAATGCCAGAAATTATTTCATCTAATTTTGTCTGAAGTTGAGTTTGTTTGCTTACTAATAGACTGTGCTTTTCCTGGGTAAATAGTATTGAATAAAAAAGCTGATTCACCTGTTTCTTTAGTTGATAGAGGTTGACTTCAACCTGTTTTTTTTGGGTGTTCAAAGAAGCATTTTTTAAATTTACTCTAGCATCTATGGCACCACCAGCATAAATTAATTGATTTACAGACAGCGTCGCGCGATATTGATCGTTATTAGGAGGTTCTATCCCAGAATTAGGAATGGGAATTTCAATAACGTCAGACTGATAAGTTGCCTGAGCAGAAAAATCCATTTGAGGTAATTTTTCGGTGTCAATAGCCTCTATGTCTAATGTGTTTTTTTCATCTAGTAAGGCAGTTTGTTTTGCCAAAGGATAATTGATGCTTACTAAATCATAACATTCTTCCAGGCTAATTTGCTGTTGTGCATAAATTCCGCCTTGCGATAATACTATAAAAATTAGCAGTATTTTTTTCATGGGTGTACTTTTATAGAATTAATAATAAAGTTTGAAACCTCAATTTTTCTTTCGTTCATGAGTTGTTTAAAAGATGGGTCATCGAGATTTAAAAATCCTTTAACTAAAGGCTTCGCAACAAATGGAAAAATATTTAATGACAGAATATTAATAAACAATTGCTCCCCACTGATAGCTGCAATAGTTCCTTTTTCCACTTCGTATTCAACCTGCTTTTTAAATTTTTTGATGTTCGGAAATCCATTGTTTTTTTGGATGTTTAAAATAAAATCTGGATTTCTATTTAGTTCGTGAATAATGAAATTTGGCAAATAAGGGTGCTTGATGATAAATGAAATATAATTATTTGTGAAATTAATTATCTTTTCTTCTATGGAGGATTCATCATTTAAAATAGCATTTAATTGAGGCGCCAATAAAGAGAATACATTTTTAAAAACAGCCTCAAAAAGTAGTTGTTTGCTTCGGTAGTAATAATGAAGCATGGCTTTGTTGATTCCAGCTTCATCAGCTATTTCCTGCATTCTTGCGCCATCCATTCCCTTTTGTTGAAACACATTTTTTGCAGCATCCAGAATTTCAACCTCCGTATTATTATCTTTAGTTTTTGTCATTTGTAGTATTTAAGAAACCTTAATTATTATCTCTTTTGATTTCTTTGTTTCAGTATTGCAACCAAACGGTTTAACCAAATGGTTAACAAAGGTACTAAAATATTTTTAGCAAAGCAGAAAATGCGTTGTTTTATATCTTAATTAACTAAAAGGGAGTGTTTTATTGTAAAGAATCACTAATGTCTGACAGGAGACAGGAGACAGGAGACAGGAGACAGGAGACAGGAGACAGAAGGCAGAAGACAGGAGACAGGAGACAGTAGACAGTAGACCGTTTAATCGACAAGCTCAGCATAAGTTGCTGAAGGACATAAGAATAAAGAATCAAATGGAAAATTATGTTTTATTTATTTCCAGTTAATAAAAAAACAGGGTATTTTCCATATGGTTTTTCAACCAGTCCTACAGTTTGGATCCTCAAATTTTTAAATCCGACGCTTTCAGCTATACTTAAAAATTCATCTCTATTAAAACCATGGTGGAATACACCTGTATCTACTTTATGGAAAGTTCCATCCTCTTTATCTAAATCAGATATAGCAATTGTCCCATTTTCATGTAACAGCTTATAAAATTTCTCGAATAATTGTGCAACATCCTTCACATGATGTATTGTCATGGAAGATATAACTCCATGAAACTTTAGCTTAAGGTTCTCTTTTGTTAAATCAATTTCTAAAATATCAAGATTGCAGGCGATTGTGTTTTTCTTGCTTTTTAAAACTTCATTCATTGATTTTGAAATGTCTACAGCTGTAATATTTCCCACATGTGGCGCTATTTTTGACAGTAATAGACCAGTTCCAGACCCAAAATCCATAATGCTAAAATCTTTCTTATAAACAAGCTCCTTTAATATTAGCTTGGCAATATTTGTAACATTATCAACACGGGTTTTTTCGCTGTCATAATTTTTTGCTTTTTCTGCAAAAAAATCTTTTTGATCTGACATCATATAGGCTTTTTTAATGTAAAACCCTTACGGGTTAATGTTTAGTGATTTTCGGCCCTAATATATTTACTTAAATCGGAAACTAGGATGTTGTTTAATTCTGCTTCATTATTTAAGCTTGTTTCAGCAAATACAAAGCCAAATACAGGGGCCTTTTTTATATCTAACTTTCTTAAAACAACTATATTTTCTAGATCCTGTTCAAGCATTTCATAATCAAAGTGAGAAATTTCAGAAGCTTTAAAATTGGAGTTATTATTT
>Ga0164313_10002563_pt1 | contig 16244 bp, 16 predicted proteins | sample GuaBasSedimGuay4_FD_113735 | JGI IMG/M metagenome (GOLD analysis project Ga0164313, IMG submission 113735) | Subseafloor sediment microbial communities from Guaymas Basin, Gulf of California, Mexico - Guay4, Core 4569-4, 0-3 cm | ecosystem: Environmental > Aquatic > Marine > Hydrothermal vents... | reverse complement strand
GGGTAACCCAACAAAAACAGCGCGACTAATCACTGAATGACCAATATTCAACTCATTAAGACCCGGCATTTCCAGAAGTGGCGCAAGATTCGTACGATGCAGACCATGTCCCGCATTCACCACCAAACCCAGTTCCAGCGCCTGACTGGCAGCCAGAAATAGCCGTTGCCGCTCATCGGCGGTCAACGAGCCAAAACCGGTTTCTGCCAGCTCGGCATAACGACCAGTGTGTAGCTCGACCACGGTGGCGCCCAGCTGCTTTGCCGCAGCAACCTGCTCAGAATCAGGATCTATAAAAAGTGAAACTCGAATGCCTGCGCCTTGCAAGCGCTCAATAGCCGCTGCAACAGCCGGTGCATGAGCCACGACATCCAGCCCACCTTCCGTGGTTAGTTCCTCACGCTTTTCCGGTACCAGGCAACACTCGGCAGGCTTGACGCGACAGGCGTAGTCAACCATTTCTTCGGTGATTGCCAACTCCAGGTTTAGCTTCACCGGCAGCTTTTCAAGCAGCAGTTCAACGTCACGTTCCTGAATATGGCGACGATCTTCACGCAAATGAACGGTTATAAAATCAGCACCACTGGTTAATACGAGTAAAGAAGCCTCTACTGGATCGGGATATTCCGTTTCTCTTGCCTGCCGCAGCGTCGCGACGTGATCAACATTAATGCCTAGCTTCACCTGCATTCCCCAATTTGGTTTTTCCCAACTTTGAAAAAATCGACCATAACCGCCGCGACTCTAATGGCCGGGACCCCAGGTGCGGCCTGAGCAGTGTTCGCATCAGCCGTTTAGCTGCACCAAGCTGATCACTACTAAGCCGTTCCTGCGCTAGCGCCATCAACAACTCACCGGACACTTTCTCACCAAACCTGTCCCGTTCCTGCCCAACGGGCACTGCGCCTTCATCCGCTACATATCGGTAATCAGCATCGGCTACCAGTGGTTCGCCATGACAGTCACTCAGCAGATCCAGACCATAACCCAACTCGGCCAGCAGCTGTTTTTCAAAATAACGTAGCTGCGCTTCAAACTGCTGATGGGTCGACAGTAACGTCAGCATCTTCACATAATTGGCGTACAAACCAGGATGGGGATCGTGACGCATACAGGTGCGCAGCACTAGTTCATTAACGTAATAAGCGGCGGCCATCGACTGACCGGCCGGCGGTGTAATCATCTGTTCTAATTCCATACCTCGCAAGGTCTTTAGATCACCTTTCCCGCCCCACGACAGCAACAGCGGCTGAAAGCTATCCAGCAACCCTCGCCACGGCGATTTAGCCCGGCGCGCGCCGCGAGCCACCAATCCAACCCGACCAAAATCACGGCTCCAGATTTCAAGTAACGCGCTACTATCGCGATAAGGGTGGGTGTGCAGCAGATAACCTGGCTGACGCTCAATGATCGAAGGATTCATCTCCCCGTGTCAGACCGAATGACTCGTCAGCATATTCAAGACTGCGCACTGCCCGCTCATCACTGGTCCAGCCGCGTTTAACCTTAACCCACAGCTGCAGATGAACGGGGCCGTCGATAAGGGTTATCAAATCCTGGCGAGCGTCGCTGCCGATCCGCTTTAACCGATCGCCACCCTTGCCAATTAAAATTGGTTTATGGGCTGGTTTTTCAACCCAGATCAGCGCATCTATCTGCGTTCTCCCCTGGTCGCTTTCGAATCGCTCGATCTCGACGCTACAGCCATAAGGGATTTCATCGCCCAGTTGCCGCATGATTTTTTCGCGAATAATTTCAGCCGTTAAGAATCTCAGACTGCGGTCGGTAATCTGCTCATCATCAAATAGTGCGGACGCTTCCGGTAAATACTGTTCGACCACCGCCAGCAGTTCCTCAACCTGATCACCGGTTTGCGCCGAAACTGGAATAATCTGCCTAAACACCTCCATTTTTGCTAACCGATCAATAATCGGCAGCAGCAGGAGCTTGTCTGTCACTCGGTCAATTTTGTTAATAACTGCAATCGCAGGAATTGAGGACTGACTAATCAACTTCAAGACCGCTTCATCCCCGTCAGAAAGCCGCGTGCCCTGGACCATAAATAACAGCAGATCGACGTCTTTTAACGTCTCCGTTGCTGCTCGATTCATCGCCTTATTCAGTGCGCGTTTAGAACCAAAATGAATGCCGGGCGTATCGACAAACAAACTCTGTGCGGAGGTGGAGGTATGAACACCTAGAATACGATGGCGGGTAGTCTGCGGTTTGCGCGAGGTGATGCTGATCTTCTGCCCGAGGATTCGATTGAGCAGCGTAGACTTGCCCACATTGGGACGGCCCAAAATTGCCACGTAGCCACAACGAAAAGATTCAGTTTCCGGCATTGACTTGCTCCAGCACTAACGCGGCGGCGGCCTGCTCTGCGAGTCGACGGCTCGGCCCTTCGGCAGTGATCTCCTGTTCAAGCTCATCAACTTTACAGGCTATCCGAAACTGCGGATCACCACCCTGAACATGGGTTACCGGACCGTCAATCAAGCGGTATTCCGGCAGCGGCCGCTGCCGACTCTGCAAAATCTCCTGCAGCTGAGTCTTTGGGTCTCTCTGCTCATCCTTCTTATCAAGGTTTTGTAACCGTGTGGCGTACCAGTGTAGAACGATCCGCTTGCAGGTTTCAAAATCACTGTCCAGATAGATGGCACAAATAACCGCCTCTAACGTATCGGCCAAAATCGACGCGCGCTTGCGACCCCCGCTTTTGAGCTCGCCACCACCCAGGTTAAGGCAAGGCCCAACGTCAAACTCTGCGGCGACTTCTGCCAGCGTCTCTTTTTTAACTAACGATGCTCGTAACCGGGTAAGCCGACCTTCACGCCCGTCTGGAAATTGCAGAAACAGCTGTTCAGCAATGATGGTGCTCAGCAGCGCATCACCAAGAAATTCGAGCCGTTCATAGTGTTCTTTACCAAAACTACGATGCGTCAGTGCTTGCTGGAGCAATGCCGAGTTATTGAATTCATGCCCTATCCTGAGTTGCAGGCGCCGAACCGAATCGCTCAACCCGCTGGCACCTCGATAGGCGCATCGAAGACCATCACCGCATCGACGTTACCAAACAGAGGCACCCGATATTCGTAATAGACAGAAATCTCGCGCATTTTGGTTGTTTTATTGTATTCGACATAGAGATCGTCATACGTTGGTGTGTTAACAGCATTAATGTCGAACCGTTTATACAGCCCATTCCACATCTGCTTGCGGGTCATGGTGCCGATATCGGCTTCCTTTGATAATCCCTCCATTGCACTTTTTACACTGTAAAATTCGTTATAGCCGGGGAACAATTTCAGACCAGTCAAAAAGAAAAATGCGGCCACCGCAAAAATAATCACCAAACTAATAAACGTTATTCCACGCTGTTTATGACCATTCATATTAAAAAATCTCCTCTCAAAAAAGCGGGTAAATAAAGACTAACCGCCCAACAAACAATCAATGAATCCGAGTGCCGATACGCTCTGGATAAAACGCCATATCACCAAAATCCATACTCATCCAGACCAGGAATGCCCGACCTAGCAGGTTCTCTTCCGGTACAAATCCCCACACTCGACTGTCCGCGCTGTTATCCCGATTATCACCCATGACAAAATAGTGACCCGGCGGAACAATGACGCCACCATCAATAGTCGGCCGTGATGACATTGTTTGAATTTCATGCAACACCTCACCCAGCTGCTCGTCATAGGTGTGCACATCGCTCTCGTCGCTCTCACCCTCTACGGCGGTCACCTTTAACGGCTCGCCATTAATATAGAGCCGCTTCGCGCGATATTCGATTTTGTCACCCGGCAACCCAATGACCCGTTTAATGTAATCAACCGAAGGTTTTGGTGGGTAGCGAAATACCACTACATCTCCCCGCTCCGGCTCTCCGATAGGCAAAATTTTACGCTCAACCACCGGCAGCCGCAGACCATAGGCAAACTTGTTAACCAGAATAAAATCACCGACGATCAGGGTGGGCAACATTGAGCCTGAAGGGATACGAAACGGTTCAGCAACGAAAGAACGCAGTACGAGCACCACGATAATTACCGGGAAAAACGAGCGGCTGTACTCCACCAGTACCGGCTCGGCATCGGCCTTACCCGCCGCCGCCCGTCGCGGAGCAAACAGTAACTTGTCCAACCCCCAGATAACGCCGGTCACCAGACCAGCGACCGCCAGCGCAGTGGCAAAATCGAAATTCATGACTCTTTCCCTAGCTGCAACACGGCCATAAATGCTTCCTGCGGAATCTGCACAGAACCCACCATCTTCATCCGCTTTTTACCCTCTTTCTGTTTTTCCAGCAGCTTACGTTTACGGCTTATATCGCCGCCATAACACTTGGCCGTTACATTTTTGCGCATGGCTTTAACTGTCTCGCGGGCGACGATTTTTGCTCCGATGCTCGCCTGTATTGGCACCTCAAACATCTGCCGTGGAATCAGGTGTTTCATTTTTGCCACCAGTTCCCGTCCTCGGTTGGCCGCCTGATCTCGGTGCACAATCACAGATAGAGAGTCCACCGGTTCTTTGTTAACCAGCATATCGAGCCGTACCAGGGACGCAGCCTGAAAACGGCTAAAACTGTAATCGAAGGAGGCGTAGCCGCGGCTTACTGACTTCATCCGGTCAAAAAAATCGGTGACTACCTCACTCATCGGCACCTCGTAAGTCAACGTCACCTGCCCGCCCAGATACTGCATGTTTTTCTGCACCCCCCTCTTCTCTTCACACAGCCCCAAAACACCACCCAGGTGCTGCTGCGGTACAAAGATATTTAAAGAAAGAATTGGCTCGCGGATTTCTTCAATTTTTGAGGGGTTCGGCAAATTGGCCGGGTTATCAATTTCAACCACCTCGCCATTACGAGTAAGCACCTGATATTTCACCGTTGGCGCAGTGGTGATTAGTTCCAGGCTGTATTCGCGCTCCAGTCGCTCCTGCACAATCTCCATGTGTAGCATTCCCAGGAAACCACACCGAAACCCAAACCCCAACGCCTGCGAAGTCTCCGGCTCATATTGTAAAGCGGCATCATTGAGGCAAAGCTTTCCGAGCGCTTCGCGCAGCCCTTCATAGTCTTTCGAGTCAACGGGAAACAGTCCGGCAAACACCTGTGGTTTGACCATCTGAAACCCGGGAAGCGGCTCCTGCGCCGGTTTGTCCTGGCCAGTAATGGTATCGCCGACTGGCGCGGCATCAATTTCTTTGATCCCGGCAACCAAAATACCCACTTCACCCACATTCAACAGGTCAATCTGGTGTTCATGGGGCGTATGAATAGCTAATTTCTCAACGTGGAAATTCCGCCCGGTCGACATTACCTGAATGCGCTGGTGTTTTTTCACACTCCCCTGCATGACACGAATCAGCGACACTACCCCAAGATAGTTGTCATACCAGGAGTCAATAATCAGTGCCTGCAACGGAGCATCTGGGTCGCCTTCGGGAGGCGGGATAATCTTGACCAGCTCGTTAAGCAGCTCGACAACGCCAACTCCGGTTTTAGCACTCACCTGCGGGGCGCCTTCGGCGGGAACGCCGATAATCTCCTCGATTTCATTGATAACCCGTTCTGGCTCAGCAGTCGGTAAATCAATTTTATTCAATACCGGCAGCACTTCCAGCCCTTGCTCAACCGCTGTGTAACAGTTAGCAACACTCTGTGCCTCGACGCCCTGCGCGGCGTCAACCACTAACAGCGCACCCTCACAGGCGGCCAGCGAGCGAGAAACTTCATAAGCAAAGTCAACGTGCCCAGGAGTGTCGATAAAGTTGAGCAGATACTCCTGCCCATCCTCTGCGGTGAACCGCAGTGACACCGCCTGCGCCTTGATAGTAATGCCCCGCTCCTGCTCCAGCTCCATGGAATCAAGCACCTGGTTACTCATTTCCCGGGCCGTCAAACCGGCACAAATTTCAATGAACCGGTCGGCCAGCGTCGATTTACCATGATCGATATGGGCGATAATCGAAAAATTACGGATGTTCTCAGTGCTAACCATATACGCTCGGTTGGAATATCAGGAAGAGGCTATGCCGGTAGACCATCAATAGCCGGCGGAAAAGCGGGCTATTTTAGACTGTTAACAACGCTAAAGGGGCGTAACCGCCCCTTTAGCGTTGCAAGATGTTGCATTAACACATCCTCAAAGCGATACAGCAATAACTACCGCTTCAACTAGATCAACTAGTATTGCTTACCCGCTAGCCTCAGGCACTCGAATAGCCAGGAACACCGGTCCCTGACGTCGCTGGATTAGTACAGGCACCACCGCACCCGGCTTCAACGCGGCAACATGCTTGCGAAATGCTTTAACACTGCTCGTCGACTGATTGTCGACACTCACAATCACATCGCCTCGGCGAATTCCAGCCTCAGCCGCCGCGCCTTCCGCGACCTGCTGTACCAGCACGCCAACGTCGTCAATTTCCATGCTATCGCGTTGCGCTGCACTCAATTCGGCCACGATCAGCCCCAGGCGATCATCGTTTTTCTGCTTTGTTTTTATCGGCGCGGCGTTGCCATGATCTTCCGGCAGCTCTTCAATCGTTACGCGGATGACCTGCTCTTTTCCGCCTCTTAAAACGCTCAGCCGCGCTTTATGGCCAACATCACCCCCACCCACCAAAGGCGGCAAATCAGCGGAATAGATGATCTCTTCGCCGTCATAGCTGACGACAATATCACCCACTTGCAGACCGGCTTTCTCTGCCGGACTATCGGGCAGCACTTTTGCAACCAGCGCCCCCCGCGGTTGATCCATACCAAAAGACTCTGCGAGCCCACGGGTAACATCCTGAATCAACACGCCGAGCCAACCGCGCACCACGAAGCCCTTGTCACGCAGCTGATTGCTTACCCTCATTGCCACATCAATCGGGATGGCAAACGAAAGGCCCATAAAACCACCCGTGCCGGAATAAATCTGCGAATTTACGCCAACCACCTCACCGTCCATATTGAACAGTGGACCGCCGGAGTTCCCAGGGTTAATCGCCACATCGGTCTGAATAAAGGGGACATAGCTGTCACTTGGCAGACTACGCCCTTTGGCACTAACAATTCCGGCGGTTACCGAATGCTCAAACCCAAACGGACTGCCAATTGCGGCCACCCATTCGCCGACACGCAAGTCGCTGGGGTTACCAATTTTCAGCGCTTTCAGGTTCTTTGCATCAATTTTTAAAACAGCGATATCGCTACGCGCATCTGAGCCAATTAATTCAGCCACAAATTCACGCCGATCACTGAGCCGAACGATAATCTCATCAGCATCGGCGACCACGTGGTGGTTCGTCAATAGATACCCATCTGCGGAAATTATAAAACCCGAACCCAACGACCGCGCCGGGGCTATTGAGCCATCACGGCCGCCCTGTTCACCAAAAAAGTGTTGGAAAAAATCGTCCAGTGGCGTTCCCGGTGGGGCCTGAGGAATACCCCGACCACGCATGGGTCCTCGTTTACGTTCCTGCTTGGTGCTAATGTTGACCACCGACGGGCCTGCATTGTCAGCCAATGTAGCGAAATCGGGCAGCTCAGCCGCATTCACAAGGTTGCTACCGGCTAAGAACATCAGCAGGGTCGCCGTTAAAAAAGCTCTTTTTCGAATCATTGGCATACAATCTCTCTCGACTTTTCCGTAAAATAAATTTTCTTTTAATTCATTAAGTTAAATTCAATACCTAACTAATATTCATCATAACTTTCTGATAATAATTTGCTACGCAAAACAGCAAAATTACGTTACTAACGCCTGCTCAACACCCTGAAAAATATTAGCGGCAGTCAACGGCACTAACAGACTGCGCACAGCCACCAGCCAAGCCGCTATCGCTAACCCAGCAGCAGTAATCGCACCGACCTCACCCCCCAAAAAATGTCCTACCCCGGCCAGTGTTAACAACCAGATCAACGGTAAAAAATAGGCCAGTGCAGACATCCACAAAAAACGAGATTCACTGATTGTCAATCGGAGACGATTACCGGTCTGAGCACCTAACTGATTAGGCAATCTCAGCAACTTACCAACGGGCAATAACTTGCCCCATATCGCCCCGCCACAACCGTTACCCTGCTGGCAACGCTGACACTGTGAGCTATTATTTCTTTGCAACCATATATATTTCTTATCTGCCTGCTCAACGCGCGCTATTACCTCAATCACCGAGCTTTTCCACTGCGGGGGTAACCGGCTTTACGGAGTTAAGAATCAAGTTTAATGTCTCGGCAGGCACCTCCCCCATAACCGTAACCTGACGGTTGGCAACCATACCCGTCACGGCTCCCACCCCTCCCACATTTGTGGTCCGGCTCACAGAGCTGGAATCGTCCTGCAACGGTTCAACAAATACCGAGATGGTGGCCAGGCCATCAGAGAAAAGTAGATGATCAACCGGTTTTCGTTGCTCTCCTGCATTGCGATTTACCGAACGCAGCACGAACCCTTTAGGCAGTTCAGTTACTTTCCATTCCACTTCCTGGGAACTTCTTTCACTTTCTGCCCCGCTGGTACTTATCACTTCGTCGATGCCCGCCGCAAACTGCCCGTTTACATCGGGGTTGAAATCAACTCGACTAAAACTATATTGCTCAACAGCCTCACCCTGCTGGTTAATCATCACTGCTTTGAGTAACAACCCCTGATCACGTTCAGCCCAGAGTCGAAAGCCAAAACGAAAATCATCCATGGGTCTCACTTCAACAACTTGAGTGGGTCGATCAGCCACCCGCTCTGTTCCGCCCAAAGTAACGGAATAAAGCTCGCGTAGCGCCCACAGGCGCCGGGGTAACACCGCTGAAAACAGCACGTCTCTCGACCCAGGCAGCGCCTGAAATTGCCCACCGTGAGCAACTGAAACCTGAGACCCATGAGCGACTATTTCAATCGGGGGGCCATCAACGGCCTTAATCCGCACGTGTGTTCCGGAATCGTTGACCAGGTGCAATGCCTGCATGTGTCGCATTTGCCCACCACGCAAAAACACGAAATCGCCCTCATAAGTCAGGGTTTGGGCCGCCTGATCCATTCTCAGCAACCACTCTTCGGCGTGCTCTGCCACCGCAGCGCTGACCACCAATAGACCCAACAATGCCGCTACCACTCTGCTCATAATTTATCTAGCCTGCATAATATTTAGCGTTGGATTAGCGGGTCCCGGGTGCAGCGTTGTAACCAACCACAGTGGTATAAGGCAACAACTCCTGAGCCCGATGACCGACAGACTGCTTCGCGTGACTGGCAAGGTAAGCGTCAAATTTCCGTTGAAATGCTTCGCCGGCAAGCTGTTCATCAGCAATGGAGGTATCGGAGCCTACAGCCGCCAGTGAAACTGCCGGGACCGAAGATGTCATTGGAGCGGTCGCAACCGCCAGCCCTTCCTCCGGACCCTGCAGGCCACCGGGCTGCTGAAAAAATAATACCGTCACCGACGCCACGGCTGCTGCAATACCCATGCCCGCAAATTGAGTCCAACGCCTGGACTGTGGCGGCGGGGCAACAACTGGGCTTTGACTAGCTGGAAACAGCAATATCGGTTCAGCATCAATGGCTGAACGTACCCGGTCGACGACGTTCACCCGCACAGGGCTCTCATCAGCAGCGCCCCTCATCCAGTCACCTAATTCGTGATAACTCTGCCAGGTAGTACGCAATTCAGCGTCTTTAAGCAGACCATCAATCGGCGATTGCAAATCACCGGTATATTCACCGTCAATCAGCGACGAGACCTCTTCAAGCTTGGTTTTTTTCATCAAACCACTTCCTCTATTTCTGTTGTTGAAATAATTGGGCGCAATTTCTGATCAAGGCTCTGACGAGCCCGAAATATTCGTGACCTGACCGTACCAATCGGACAGTCCATCACCTCGGCGATCTCGTCATAGGTCAGCCCATCGAATTCACACATACTCAAAGCCATGCGCAACTCCTCGGGCATCTGTTCTAACGCATCATGAATTGTCCGGCGAATCTCTTCGCTGGCCATTTCTCCTTCGGGCGAGTTATCACTGACCAGCTCGAATCCCTGTTCGGTAGCACCAGAGGTGATATCAACATCACTACGCGGTGGCCGCCGGCCCGCCGCAACCAGGTAATTTTTGGCAGTGTTGGTGGCAATGCGATAGAGCCAGGTATAAAAAGCACTATCACCGCGAAAATTAGGCAACGCTCGGTAGGCTTTGATAAAGGCCTCCTGGGTGACATCCTCCACCTCGCTCCGGTCAGATATGAACCGCGACACGAGTTTGCCGATGCGTTGCTGATATTTGCGCACCAACAAATCAAAGGCGGCCTTATCCCCTTGTTGAACTCTGCGCACCAGTTCACCATCAATGTTCGTTACGCTGGACGTATGTGGATCTGCGGCTTTAGCCACGTCAAGAAAACCCTATATTTTTTTCTGTTACTGAAAAACCACACCGTGGAGACTAAAGAAGACCCCATCGTGGGAACAAAGTTCTGCGCCAAAGTTACCGAGTTAAAATATTCTTCGTTGAACCTGGCTCCGGCGGGATAATAACTGCCATAAGCTTATCGCATTACGTACGAGTTACTTGGCCTAACCTGGCGTTAAAAACTAGCAACACCTCCTTTACTCCCGCAGTAGTCCCTCCCCGGTAGCATTTGATAGAACCCGATGACGCGAATCACAGAACAGACCGATGTATTGATTGTTGGTGCCGGTGCGGCTGGCTTGAGCCTTGCCCTTAGACTGGCGGACCGCGCCAACGTGGTCTTAATCGGCAAAGGCGCACTCACCGAGGGTTCATCCCGCTACGCGCAGGGAGGCATCGCTGCGGTGCTGTCCGATACTGACTCGGTCGCCGGTCATGTTGAGGATACGCTTGCCGCCGGCGACGGACTTTGTGATGAACAGACTGTCCATTTTGCCGTTGAACGGGGGCAGGAAAACATTCGCTGGTTAATCAACCAGGGCGTTGACTTTACCCGGCGAAAAAAGCGCCGCTCCGATGACTCCTTCACTGAATATCATTTAACCCGCGAAGGCGGGCACGGCAAACGTCGCGTCATTCATGCGGCTGACACCACCGGCCAGGCAATCGTAGAGTCGCTGGAGCAGAAGGTTCGACTGCACCCAAAGGTCACGTTACTTGACTATCACATCGCCATCGATTTAATTACTACTGAAGAGGCTGACGGGTCTTCCACCGCGGTCGGTGCTTATGTCTTTGATCGCAAACATAATCGAGTAGAAGCCATTGCAGCCAGAACCGTGTCCCTCGCCACCGGTGGCGCCAGCAAGGTCTACCTCTATACGAGCAATCCTGACACCTCTACCGGCGATGGCATTGCCATGGCCTGGCGAGCGGGCTGTCGTGTCGGCAATATGGAGTTTGTCCAGTTTCACCCGACCTGTCTTTATCATCCCGACGCCGGTTCATTTTTAATCTCTGAAGCGGTGCGTGGTGAAGGTGGAAAATTGAAACTACCGAACGGCCAGCCGTTCATGGCGCGTTACGATCAGCGCGAAGAAATGGCTCCGCGGGATATTGTTGCCCGAGCCATCGATAGTGAGATGAAACTTCACGGCCTTGATCATGTCCTCCTCGATATTAGCCATCGTTCGCCCGATTTCATTTTGCAGCACTTCCCCGCGATTGCCGCACAATGCGAAGCCTACGGATACGACATCACCTCCATGCCCATTCCGGTAGTGCCAGCCGCTCACTACCTGTGTGGTGGAATCGTGACCGACCTGAAAGGGCGGACCGACATCAACGCACTCTATGCATTGGGAGAGTGCAGTTACACCGGATTTCACGGCGCAAATCGCCTGGCGAGTAATTCCCTGCTGGAGTGCCTGGTATTTGCTCAGTCTGCAGCGGAAGACATCACCGAACGTTTGCAACGGCCGCAGACAAAATTTGCCCCGATTCCCCACTGGGATGAAAGCCGCGTAACAGATTCAGATGAAGAGGTGGTGGTCGCTCATAACTGGGATGAACTACGCCGCTTCATGTGGGATTTTGTCGGCATCGTCCGTACGGATAAAAGGCTTAAAAGGGCAGCCAGCCGTATCGCGCTGCTAAAACAGGAAATCAACGATTATTACGGCAATTTTCGCGTCAGTAATGATCTGATCGAACTGCGCAACCTGGTGATGGTCGCCGAGCTGATCGTACGCTCAGCTATGCAGCGCACCGAGAGCCGCGGCCTGCACTACTCACTTGATCACCTGCACAAATCCGATACTGCCAAGCCAACCATTCTTACCCCCGAGAAACCTAATAAACCTAATAAACCAGGCAAATCCGACAAATAAAGAAGAGCCTGACGAGACAGAACCGTCAAATTTCCTCCGCAACTAGTGAGGGTTATTCATTTTCACCCGCAGCTGACGAAAACCATCTACCGGCGCTGCGTCACGCGGCACAACCAGTCGAAACTGACGCCCAGTCTCTGAACGAAGCGAAAACAAAACCAGCAGTGGATGACAGAAAACACCACTCATCAATTGCAAATCCTCAACAGCTTCACCATCAGCCAGCTCTACCGACCAGTCATTTTCACCTCTTAGCCAAACCGCCCGCACCGACTTTGCGCCTTTACGAGAAAGGGACAACCACCACCCCCGAATCAGGTAAATAGCCGCCACTAATGAGGATATCGGCGCCCACCAACCAGGTAACGTCCAACATGCGCCGATCACCACTAGCCCCCCAACCATTAGCAACGCCGTAAAACCCTTAGAACTACTGAGAGGTACGTATAGGGGCGGCAAGTATTTTCTCCACGAGCGCTGCCTGCTCGGCTTGGGGTGCAACTGTTCGGCGTAAGAATAGGTCCAGCAACTCATCGTCGGTCGCCGCTAACAAGTGATCAAGGGCCGTCAGTTCGGCATCACTCATGCCATCTAACGGATAGTGACCTACAAACCGCTGAAGTACCACATCCAGCTCCAGCTTACCGCGGCGCAGTTGCCACTTTACGTACCCCAGTCCAACCATTAAATTTCCCATGCAAAAATTAATGCGCCACAAATGCTATCGATAGGGCCAATTCATCGGTATCTTTGTCGCATCTTCCGACAAAGTCTAAAGCAAGCTGATAAAGATGACCCAAACTGCATGGCAACGCCTCACTAGTGAACGACTACTCGACTCCGGTGACCACGACGGAAATTCACAGTTTAATTTTGCGCTGATAGAAAACTGCGGGATCATCCGTTTTAGCGGTGACGACGCAGGACTTTTTTTACAAGGCCAACTAACTAACGATGCCACTCTGATCACCCCCCACCAGGCGCAACTTACCGGTTATTGCAACCCCAAAGGGCGACTCATTGGCTTATTTCACCTGATCGATTACGGCAACGATTATGTCGCGATCACGAACAGGCTAATGGTACCGGCATTGATAAAGCGATTGCGAATGTTCGTAATGCGCTCTGCAGTAACCATTGACGATCTCAGCGACGAATGGGGCATGGCGGGACTCTGGGGAACGGGTGCAGATGAGTTCCTGCGTACACAGGGTTACGGCCCGGCTAGTCACGCATACAGCATTGCCCAGAGCTCCTTATCGCCTACGGTAGTGGCGGTCTGTGCTGGGCTCACAGAGCCTGCTTACCGCCTTGTTGGCCCACGCGAGTCCTTAGCAGATCTGCTGCTAACTGAACCTCAGGCCCCCACCGGTGAAAATTTATGGGATATGTTGATGATCGACGCTGGACAGCCGAGTCTTACTGAAAGCACGGCAGAAGCCTTTGTTCCGCAGATGATCAATCTCGAATTAATTGATGGGGTGAGTTTTCAGAAAGGCTGCTATCCGGGTCAGGAAATCGTGGCCCGCACCCGCTATCTCGGCAAAATAAAAAAACGGATGTTCCTGTTCGAGACCAAGGAAGCAAACATTAATCCTGGCGACTCCGTATACGCCCCGGGAAATGATCAAAGCGTCGGTACGATTGTTAACGTCGCCACAGATAAAAACAACCACTGCAGGCTATTAGCCAGCGTTCGAATCACCGCTCTTGAGACACAACTGACGACGGCGAACGGAACCAGGTTAGCCCGCAAGTCCTTACCCTATCCGATTCCATCAGATGCCGAAAGCCTAACTTAAGTAAGACGATAAATCTTAGTAAGAACCCTGCTATTGAAAAGCTAGAATTAAACCTTTTAGCCCAGCAGAGAGCGCTCGATTTGCGCCTTGACGCGCGTCGCCCTGCTGCGTAACCGTCGAGCTTTACCGAGAAATTGGTTGCGCTCGAAAAAATCAGCCATACGCTCCAGCAGAGTCACCGTAATCGGCGAAGCGGGCCCAATGTCTCGGCCCATAATCTTCAGCCCAATTTCAAAATGGGACTCAGCCACATCCGGTTCACCCATTTCATCAAAAAGAGCCGCCAGGTTGCCGTGAAAAAGCGCAACATTCGGATGATCAGCGCCCATCAAACGCATTTCAATGTCCAGCGCCTGCTCAAACAGGGAACGCGCCTTAGCGTACTCGCCCCGCGTTTGACTCATCAACGCCATATTATTAAGCGCGGCGGACACCGCTGAATGACAGTCCCCATGATGCAGGCGCACCACCGCAATCGCACGGGAGTGGCTCTCCTCTGCAGCGGCATAATCGCCCTGTGCAGTTTGAAGCAACCCAATGTTGTTCAAAATCATGGCCACGTCGAGAGGCGCATGCCCTTGATATCGACTAATAATCTCTAACGCCCATTGATAAAGTGCATCCGCCTCTTCGAGACAGTTCTGCTCGCGATAATATTCAGCCAGGTTATTCAGTGAAATAGCCACCTCTGGGTGATCTCCACCCATAGTTTCAAGGCGAATACGCAGGGATTGCTGGCACAGTAACTCGGTCTCGAGGGTGCGTCCCTGCTTACGGTAAATCTCAGCGAGATTATTCAAACAGGTCGCAGTGGCCGGGTGGCTACTACCAAACGCCCGCTCTATCAATTTAAGCGAGCGTTGTTGTTCGTAAAGTGCTTCTGCGTACCGCCCGGTTATGGTGTAGAGCACAGAAAGGTTATTCAACACCGTCGCCAGCGCACGACCGTCGCCGTTGGCCTCATTTTCACGGCTAAAGACCGCCGCCAGTTTCTGGTAACGAGTTTCGGCCTCACCAAAGCAGCCGGTTTCGCGAAGGAAATCCGCATAACGATTCTGCAGCAGCAGGTACTCATCCCGCTGGTCATCGATGGCGAGATTGCCATTGACCGAACCGCAGCTCGCCGAACTGGTCTCGCTCTCGCCTACCGAGCTCATCGGGTCGACCGTATTAACCGCCGACAGCGGACCGCTCGACCCGTCATCCAGTAATGCCCTTTTCTCATGCCGGGGCGCCTTGCGGGCTACCATTTTTAGCCGACTCTGAGCTTTTTCTGTGGTCCAGGAATCCATATTGTCCAACGTGTATCGGTGATGTAATAACCTCACCCATAAATCGTCAAATCAACCTCAAGCTTTAACTAATTTATCCCCTGTTAACTAGCGTAAACACTCACTTGCTGAGCACCCACCCACCCTGCTCTACCATGCTGGCCAAGGCCTTTATCGGGCGCTCATTCCTCCGTCTACCGCCACTTCAGCACCGGTCATGAAAGAGGATTCGTCGCTAGCCAACATCAACACTACCTGGGACACCTCTCGCGGTGCGGCTGCACGACGCTGAATCTGCCGGTCAAGTAGCGGGTCCACCGCCGGAGTCCCGATCCACTCTTCGGTCATCCCCGTGGTAATCAAACCCGGGTGGACTGAATTAACGCGAATTCCAAACTCGTCCAGATCAATTGCCGCAGCTTTAGTGAGTAATTTAACCGCGCCTTTGCTCGCGTTATAGGCACCCGCCTGAGCGCCGCCGACCAAACCGTAAACAGAGGAAATATTGACAATGCTGCCACCGCGTTCGCGCATCACAGGCACCACTGCCTTAATACCTAAAAAGGGTCCGGTAGCATTGATATTCATCACCCGTTGCCAATCTTCCAGCGTCGTTTCGTGAACCCGGCCAGTATGGGCAATGCCAGCATTATTAACCAGCACGTCAATACGCCCGAATTTATCTACCGCTGCCGCCACCACCGTCGACCAATCAGCCTCTGATGTCACATCATGGGCGAGCGCCAACCCCTCCGCACCAAGCGCATGAACCTGCGCTAGCGTCTCCTTCAACCCTTCTGCATCAATATCGGTAGCGATAGTCACTGCGCCTTCTTCAGCAAACAGCAAACAGTGCTCGCGGCCCATCCCG
>Ga0164313_10002562_pt1 | contig 16244 bp, 14 predicted proteins | sample GuaBasSedimGuay4_FD_113735 | JGI IMG/M metagenome (GOLD analysis project Ga0164313, IMG submission 113735) | Subseafloor sediment microbial communities from Guaymas Basin, Gulf of California, Mexico - Guay4, Core 4569-4, 0-3 cm | ecosystem: Environmental > Aquatic > Marine > Hydrothermal vents... | reverse complement strand
AGCCTGAGAATATAGATGAGCTTTCGAAAGTATTGACACAAAATCCGGCTTTGAAAGTAGCTAGTATTTACACCCATCTGGCAGGTGCAGATGAAGGGATTTTCGATGCTTTCTCACAACATCAGGTGAATCTTTTTCATGAAATGTACGTCGGATTAAAATATGTTTTGCCAAAAGATGTTATCAGGCATGTCCTGAATTCGGCAGGCATTGTAAGATTTCCAGAATACCAGTTTGATATGGTGAGATTGGGTATTGGTCTGTATGGGTATGATGCTTCAAAAAAAATGCAGGAGTCACTCCGGATAGTGAGTACATTGAAGACTTACATATCCCAGATAAGAAAACTGAAAATGGGGGAAACGGTAGGTTATGGAAGAAAAGGTAAATTGGAGCGGGATTCTAAGATAGCCACCATTGCCATAGGTTATGCTGACGGATTTTCAAGGGCTTTTAGCAATGGAGAGGCATCTGTGAGGATTGACGGGAAGCCGGCCCCGGTAATTGGTAGTATTTGTATGGATATGACCATGATAGATATTACCGGGATAGATGCACATGAAGGGGATAAGGTAATAGTTTTTGGTGAGGAGCCAACGATACAGGATCTCGCTGAAAATATCGGCACAATACCATATGAAATATTAACTAGTATAAGTGACCGGGTAAAACGGGTATTTTATACGGAATAAATAGTGGTTGATCTAAAACTTCATGTTTTAGGCAATTATATTTCTATTGTTGCAATAGATTCAATCAGGTATTTAACCTGAATTATTCATAAAAATAAATAAAATAAATGTAAGATATTACATATTAGAGACGCGATTAATCGCGTCTCTCAAGACATTCGGTGAAAAAGATCATTTTATTTATTTTTACCAAAGGTGCATCAATTTCGGCACATCTGCGTCGTTGCGAAAGCTTTGCGGTAGGAAAGGCTACAGCTGCAGCTTTCGACGCCTTGCATCTGCACCAAACTTGACGCATGAATTAATCAGGTTAATGCTGTCTTTTTCCTTAAACAAATATTAACTACTGGTTTTTATCATTTTTTCTAAAAATGGAATAAGCGATGATTGCAAGTGTAATAATTGTAAATATCCACAATGCAGGGTTGTAGATGCCTTCGTAAACAGCCTTGTAAGTTAGGGCTCCGAGTATTCCTCCTATCACCGGGCCTACTACAGGTATCCAGGAATAGGCCCAATCAGAAGGTCCTTTTCCGGCAATCGGCAAAATAGCATGAGCAATCCTTGGTCCCAGGTCGCGAGCCGGATTGATTGCAAATCCGGTTGTACCTCCAAAAGAAAATCCTATCAAACTGATCAGAGCGCCTACGACGAGTGGGTTTAGCCCCTCTGAAAATTGATTGATACCAATGTAAAACAGGCCGAAGGTCAGAAAAAAAGTACCGATGATTTCACTTACCAGATTATTTTTATAAGACCTTATTGCAGGGGTTGTACAGAAAATGGAAAGTTTGGCCAGCGGATCGCTTGTCGCTTTCCAATGATTGATATAAAAAATCCAAACGAGGACGCCAGCAGTAAAGCCACCGGCAAATTGTGCCAGAATATATCCCGCTACTTTATCCCATGGAAATATTCCTGCCGAAGCCATTCCCAGAGTAACAGCCGGGTTGATATGTGCTCCGCTGATACTTCCAACAGCATATATGGCAAAAGTAACTGACAAGCCCCAGGCTAATGCAATATTTAGCCATCCCATATTCTGGGCTTTTGATTTATTCAACACAGCACCGGCCACTACGCCATCGCCAAATGAAACCAATAAAAATGTTCCAACAAATTCCGCAAAATATTCAGTCATAACTTGTTTATTGTGGGTATACCATTCTAGTCGAAAAATTAAAAAACAATGTAATAAATTGAATCAAGCAAAAAAAATTTAATTTAATGATGACTTTCATATAAATTGCCATTCGAAAAACTATGATAATAAAAAATTGAAAGCTAAAAAGAAATCTTTAGATTGGATTCGGATTACCGGAGCAATTCTTTTCATATTGATACTTGCATACCTGGCCAACATTTATATCACAAAAGATAAAGCTGGGAATATTGCAGACCGTGTAGAAAAAACGGAGCCACAGTTTGCTAAGGAGGGTATTCTGGCTTTTATATCCAGCGAAGGTGATACTATCCGGGAAATTGATTTAGAGATCGCAGATGATCCACCTTCCAGACAGCAAGGCATGATGTACCGTAGCTCAATGTCAGATAAAAGAGGCATGTTGTTTATATTTGAAAGGGAGGCGAAACAGTCATTTTGGATGAAGGATACCAAAATGTCATTAGACATCCTGTATGTATCCGGCAATAAAGAGATCGTTACTATATATAAGCACACACAACCCTATTCCACTACACCAATTCCTTCTTTTAAAACTGCCTTGTACGTGGTGGAATTGGCTGCTGGTTTCTGCGATCGTTACCATATAGAGGAAGGTGACCAAATCATTTTTCAAAGAAAATAACAAATGGAGCGAACGGCGGGATCAATATGTTCAAATTGTGGATGCCAGCTTCTGCCTGAGACAAAATTTTGTTTGGAATGTGGTTTCCCATTAACAAATTCACCTACGGATGAAAGAGCTTATAATGTATTGCTGATAGATATGAAAAGCTGGATGAAGGAAGCCCAAAAAGCAATAAACAGCATATTGTCGTTTGCTATTATCTTTTTGTTTATTGCTTTAGTGGTATTATTATTTTCTTTTTTACTTCAACATAATTTTTATGTCACATCTTTTTTTTATTTAATTCTTTCATTGTGTTACCTGGCATTTTATTACCTGGCAAAAAAAATCCCATACAAAACTGTGTTTCTGGCTTTTCTATTTTATGCATTCCATACAGTTTATGAATTTTCAACAGGCATAATCATACAAGATATTATGGTTCGCAAGGATCAAAGTAACATTTTTTCGATCATATTTAAGTATGCCCCCTTTGTTTACATCATTTTTCGCTTAATGTTGTTTTCGGCGTTTATTCGTGGAATTTACTTTAACGTCAAAATTGAAAAGCATCCTCGTATAGCCCGGTGGTTATGGAGAAATCGGGCATCATTTGAATAAAATCAGTTCCGGGATGATTTTGCAATGGTTGTAATAATAAGAGATTCTCTTTCTATATGAATTGTAATTTTCCTATAAAATATATAGTAAAATCTAACAATAAATTAAAAAAATTATATAAATTTGTTGTATTGTACAATTTTTAACACCAATACACATGAAAATAGCAGTAGTTGGAACAGGATATGTCGGTTTAGTAACAGGGACTTGTTTTTCGGAGCTTGGGAATCATGTAACCTGCATTGATATAGATGAAAAAAAGGTAGAATCTATGAAATCAGGAATAATACCTATCTATGAGCCCGGATTAGATTTTTTGTTTGACAGGAATAGAAAGCAAGGACGTTTGAATTTTACTACTGACCTTGAGGAGGGGATCAAAGATGCAATGGTGATTTTTATGGCTTTGCCCACTCCGCCGAATGAGGATGGTTCGGCTGACCTAAAATATGTTCTGAAAGTTGCGGAAGATATCGGTCCATTGTTAAGTGAATATACCGTAATTGTTTCAAAGAGTACCGTGCCGGTAGGCACAACTGAACTTATACAGGATACAATTCGTAACAATGCAAATGTTGATTTTGATGTTGTATCAAATCCGGAATTTTTAAGGGAGGGAGTGGCTGTAGAAGATTTTATGAAGCCGGACCGGGTAGTTATAGGTACTCGTTCGATAAAAGCAAGATCGGTCATGGATGCACTCTACGCTCCGTTGGTACGGCAGGGAAATCCCATTATTTTTATGGATGAAAAGTCTTCTGAACTTACAAAATATGCAGCCAATGCATTTTTGGCAACAAAAATTTCTTTTATGAATGAGATTGCCAATTTGTGTGAAAAATTGGGCTCTAACGTCGATGATGTCAGAAAAGGTGTTGGCTTTGATTCGCGAATTGGAAAGCGTTTTCTTTTTGCCGGTATTGGATATGGAGGCAGTTGTTTTCCTAAAGATGTACAGGCTCTTGGCAAATTTGCAGGAAAAGCAAATTATGAATTCAAGATTGTGAATGCAGTGATGGAAGTCAACCGAAAGCAAAAGACGCGACTTGTTGAAAAGATGCGAAATCATTTTGGTGGCGACCTGGAAGGCAAAACAGTAGCAATCTGGGGGTTGGCCTTTAAGCCCAATACCGATGACATCCGGGAGGCACCGGCTTTATATATGATTGATGAATTTATAAAATCAGGAGTCAAAGTAAAAGCTTATGACCCTGAAGCTATGGATAATATCCGAAATCTGCTCGGTAATAAAGTGGAACTTGCTGAAAACGAGTATGATGCTCTTGAAGGAGCAGATGCATTAGTGATTGCTACGGAGTGGCCGGTATTCAGGCAGCCAAACTTTGATATGATGGTTGAGAAATTGAATAATAAACTTATATTTGATGGTCGAAACCTTTATACGCTCGAAGAAATGAAACATTTGGGCTTTACATATTATAGTATAGGCAGGTCTGAAATACATGAGTAAAAAACGAATATTAATTACCGGGGCTGCGGGATTTCTTGGCTCTCATTTATGTGATCGATTTATTGCAGAAGACTATAAAGTAGTAGCAATGGACAATCTGATCACAGGGAGTTTAAAAAATATCGAGCATCTTTTTAAATTAAAGGAGTTTATTTTTTTTAAGCATGATGTATCAAATTTTGTGCATGTACCAGGCAAACTGGATTACATTTTACATTTTGCCTCTCCAGCCAGCCCGATAGATTATCTGAAAATACCCATACAAACCCTTAAAGTGGGTTCATTAGGCACTCATCATTTACTTGGTTTGGCCAAAGCAAAAGGTGCACGAATTTTGGTTGCATCAACCTCAGAAGTATATGGGGATCCGGTAATTCACCCCCAAACGGAGGATTACTGGGGCAATGTAAACCCAGTCGGACCGAGAGGGGTTTATGATGAAGCCAAACGTTTTCAGGAGGCTCTGACAATGGCTTACCATACCTATCATAATGTCGAAACGAGGATAGCCCGCATTTTTAATACGTATGGAGCCCGAATGCGTCTCAATGACGGACGAGTATTGCCTGCTTTTATTGGTCAGGCACTTCGTGGAGAGAATCTTACTGTTTTTGGTGATGGTTCCCAAACCAGATCATTTTGCTATGTAGATGATTTGGTAGAAGGCATATACCGGTTGTTGATGAGCGATTATGCGCAACCCGTGAATATTGGGAATCCTGATGAAATTACCATTTTGCAGTTTGCAGAAGAGATCATTAAACTGACTAATACAAATCAAAAGATCATATTCAAAGAATTACCCGTAGATGATCCGACAAAAAGACAACCGGATATCACACTTGCAAAAAAACTATTGAGTTGGTCTCCTACAATAGATCGTCACGAAGGATTGATAATTACCTTGAATTATTTTAAAACCCTTTCAGAGGATGAGTTGTACAAAAAACAGCATTATGACTTTCAAAGTTATATAACAAAATAGTTTTCACCTGTAATATATGAAAAAAGTACTCATTACCGGTGCTGCTGGTTTTATTGGTTCACATGTTGCCAGGCTTTTTGTCAATAAGTATCCTGATTACCAAATTTTCAATCTCGACAATCTCACTTATGCCGGCAATCTTGAAAACCTCAAGGATACAGAGCATCGCGATAATTACACCTTTATCAAAGGGGATATTGTAGATGAAACATACATACACAATTTGTTTATCGAGCAACAGTTTGATGGTGTTATTCATCTGGCCGCAGAGTCACATGTAGACCGGTCTATTGAACATCCCATGGACTTCATTCATACAAATATTATTGGGACTGTAAATTTATTAAATGCAGCGAGAGATATCTGGAAAAAATCGTATGAAAATAAGTTGTTTTATCATATTTCTACCGATGAAGTATATGGATCCCTTGGGGCAGAAGGACACTTTACAGAAACGACTGCATATGATCCCAAAAGTCCTTATTCTGCATCAAAAGCTAGCTCAGATCATCTGATAAGAGCCTATGGTAATACATATAACCTACCATTTGTTATTTCCAATTGTTCTAATAATTACGGTCCCAATCAGTTTCCGGAAAAGCTAATTCCTCTATGTATAAATAATATACTAAACAAAAAACCACTTCCGGTTTACGGCAAAGGAGAGAATGTGCGCGACTGGCTATATGTTGAGGATCACGCCCGGGCCATCGATTTGATCTTTCATAAGGGGCAGGTAGACAAGACCTATAATATAGGTGGACTCAACGAGTGGACAAACATTGATTTGGTTAGGCTGCTCTGTGATCGCATGGATAAAAAACTGGGACGTAGCGATGGTGAATCTGCACAATTAATTACTTTTGTCAAAGACCGTTTGGGTCATGATTTGCGATATGCAATTGATGCTTCAAAAATCAACAAGGAACTTGGTTGGGAGCCATCGGTAACTTTTGAACAAGGTATTGAAAAAACCATTGATTGGTATTTGGAAAATCAAGAGTGGATGGAGCGAGTCACAACCGGTGCCTATCAACGCTATTATGAAGAACAGTATGGGAAAAGGTAGGTTGGATTGAAAATTGGTTCTAACACAAAGGACAGTAAATAATTAGTAAGCTCATGAAAGGAATAATACTAGCCGGCGGTTCAGGAACTCGGTTGCATCCGTTGACATTGGCGGCCAGTAAACAGTTGATGCCCATCTATGACAAACCGATGATATACTATCCGCTTTCCACCTTGATGTTGGCGGGCATACGGGAGATCCTGATTATTTCTACTCCATATGATTTGCCGGCATTTAAGCGACTACTGGGTGATGGGAAAAATCTGGGTTGTACTTTCTCTTATGCTGAACAACCAAAGCCTGAAGGGTTGGCGCAGGCCTTTGTGATCGGAAAATCCTTTGTTGGGACTGATAATGTGGCACTTATTCTCGGTGATAATATATTTTATGGGTCAGGTATGTCCCAATTGCTGCAATCTAACAACAATCTGGATGGAGGTGTGGTGTTTGCCTATCATGTTCAAGACCCACAGAGATATGGTGTTGTGACATTTGATGATAAAAAACGAGTGGTTTCACTTAAGGAAAAACCCAAATATCCAAAATCAAATTTTGCTGTACCTGGTTTGTATTTTTACGACAATGAGGTATTGGAAATAGCAAATTCATTAAGACCCAGCCCCAGGGGTGAATATGAGATAACAGATATAAACAAAATATATTTGGAACGCGGAAAATTATCGGTTGGTATATTGAACCGGGGCATGGCCTGGCTCGATACCGGAACATTCAGATCATTGATGCAAGCCGGTAATTTTGTTCAGGTAATTGAAGAACGCCAGGGACTGAAGATCGGATGTATTGAGGAAACCGCTTTTCGTATGGGTTATATAGATAAAATCCAATTACGCAAGATTGGCCAACCTTTGATAAAGAGCGGTTATGGAGAATATCTGATTCAGATAGCCGACGAATAACAATTAATAATTTATGATCACTTTCATGTGGAGTATTCAATTTGTATATTCTTAAAAATTGGATACTTTTACTAAAGTATTTAATAGTAAATGGCTGTCATTTTTGACAATTTGTAAAATTTGCCTGATCAGAAAGCTGTTAATGGAACAGAGACAGTCGTTGGTAGTAGCTAGTATGCGAAAAAATGTATAAATCCGAATTAGAGAAACACAGAAAGAAAATTGATGGCCTCGATGAGCAACTCATTGAGATTCTTGATATACGCATGGCCATTGTCAAAGAGATTGGCTTGCTGAAACGTGGTGCAAAATCTCCAATATATAAACCGGAAAGGGAGAAACACATTATTGACCGTTTGGTAAAAAATCACAAAGGCTCTTTATCAAGGGCTGCCATCGAAGCGGTACTACTTGAAATATTTGCCATTAGCCGTCATTATGAATTGCCGGAAATAATATCCTACTTAGGACCTGAAGGAAGTTTTACACATCAGGCCGCAGAAAGCCGTTTTGGCGCCATGGCAGAATACCTGGCACTTGAATCCATTCAGGCTGTTTTTGAATCAGTCAACACCGGCAGGGCGAGGTTTGGAGTAGTGCCATTGGAAAACAATCAGGAGGGACTCGTTAACGAAACGATAGATTTATTGGGGAAGACGGATTTACAAATTACAGCTGAGATACCACTTTCCATTCACTTTGCCTTTGCAACCAAATGTGAACATTTGACTGATATTAAAAAGATCTATTCACGTGATATTGGATTTCGCCAATGCAAGAAATTTTTGAAAGATTCCTTTATCAACAAAAAAGTAGAATTTATTCCTGTAAATTCAACTTCCAAAGCGGTTCAAATTGCAAAGAAAGACAAGCATTGTGCAGCCATGTGTTCTCATATAGCAGCTAAGATGTATGATTTGCCTATTTTGTTTGACAATATTGAAGATTCGTCCGATAATTTTACACGATTCCTCATCATTGGTAAAGGCATAAAAAATGAAGTGAGTGGAAATGATAAAACGAGTTTTCTCGCAAAAACACCCGATAAACCAGGTAGTTTGATGTTATTACTTCAGGATTTTTATAGTGAAGGCATTAATCTGACAAAATTGGAAAGCCGGCCTGCTAAAAAAGGGAAGTCATTCAGGTATTATTTCTATATAGATATCGATGGGCATATTGATGATGAAAATGTATCGCATGTCATGGAAAATCACAAAAAGACACTGAAATGGTTGGGTAGTTATGTAAAACTTTGTTAAAAAGTTATCAATCCATAATTGGGTGCCGTTTGAATGGTTTATTTCGATCGAATAAATATCTGTATGTGATATTTACTTTCGAAACATATCCACCTACCTGCTCTACCACATGGATCATTTTTGGATTGAAATCCCCAATCCAGTTCATTTCGAAATCCTCATAGCGGTAATACTCTTCCTGAACAATGACGCGGGCTGATTCGATGATTGCTCCTTCAATTCCTTTGCCCTGGTGTTCGGGTACTACCCCGAATATAACTCCAAACATTTTTTTACATGTTTTGCGCCAGTTATGGTAGAGGAATATCAACTTGCCCATTATATTCATTTTCCCATTCACATGCTTGAATATCTGGTTTACTTCCGGCAACATGATGAACATGGCAATAGGCTCCCCCTTGTAGAATCCAAACATCATTATTTTTTCATCAAGGATAGGTTTCATTTGTTTCATTACATGTTTAGCTACTTTGGAAGATAGCTGTGGAACACCCTTATGGCCGGCCCATGCTTTGTTATACACCAGGCGGAAATACTCTGCGTATTTATCCATTTCCTTCAGTTTCATGTGATCAAAGGTATAATCCGGGTTTTGAGATATGCGCTCTGCTTTTATATGGAGACTTTCAGAAAGTGGATCAAGGACCTTGCGTGCATAGGTAAATTGGCGGTAATAAAGTTGAAAACCGTAGCCTTCAAAAAGTTTTTGATAATATGGAAAGTTGTAATTACATCCATAGTTGGGTTCCAAATCAAATCCCTCCACAAGAAGACCCCACCACTTATCACGGTCACCAAAATTTATTGGCCCATCCATTGCTTCCATACCCCGGGCTTTCAGCCAACTACGGCAAGCATCCAAAAGCATATTGGCAGCATCCTGGTTGTCGATACATTCAAACAACCCCATACCCCCGGTAGGTTGATCACTATCTTTATTGGCCGTTTTATTGTTGATAAATGCTGCTACACGACCAATTGTTTTTCCATAATCATCCTGAAGTATCCATCGTATAAGGTCCCCATTTCTGAAAGATCTATTTTTTTTTGGATCTGAAAAAGCTTTTATATCATTGTCAAGAGGTCTAATCCAGTTCTTTTCATTTTTGTACAACCTGGTGGGGAATAATAAAAACTCCCGGGAGATCTTTTTATTGGTTACTTCTCTCAATTTCATGCCTGCAAGGTAATAATTGATTTGTTTTTGAACCAAAAAAATTTAGAAATTTGGATATGTTATTCTTATAGCGTATCATTGTGGGCTCAATTCGCCTATTTGGTTGATTGATTTATAAAGAAGGGTGGAGAGACTGGCTCTGAGAAACCCTAGCAACCTGGTGGCTTTTGCCGTGGTGCTAATTCCTGATTCCGAGTAACGGAATAATATAAATTGATTGATGATGAAAAAATCAAAAACAATTTATTCATTAAATGCTAACAAGTATATAAGATATATGCTTGTTTGTATGTGTTAGATGACTTACAGGTTTCCAGGTTGAAATAGTATTTAGAGAACGATAGCCCGGAATCAGCAAGTTAAAAATGTGTATTGAATTTATTATGATTGAAAATTATTATCCAAAACCAAAAACTAAATATTATGTCAAAACAACTTAAATTCGAGACGCTGCAGCTTCATGCAGGTCAGGAGGCGGATCCGACAACAGGAGCCAGGGCCGTACCTATTTATCAAACCTCATCATATGTGTTTGAGGATTCAAAGCATGGAGCTGATCTGTTTGCTCTGAAGGCATTCGGGAATATCTATACCCGAATTCAAAATCCGACTACTGATGTACTGGAGAAACGAATTGCAGCCCTTGAAGGAGGTGTAGCCGGACTTGCAGTATCATCGGGACAGTCAGCTCAATTCATTGCGTTGTCCAATATTCTCCAGGTGGGAGACAATCTCGTATGTACCTCTCATCTTTATGGAGGCACATACAATCAGTTTAAAGTACAATTCAAACGATTAGGTATTGAGGCCAGGTTTGCTACAGAAGACAGTGTGGAAGCTTTTGAAAAGCTGATTGATGATAAAACCAAGGTAATCTATATTGAATCGATTGGTAATCCAGAATTTAATGTGCCGGATTTCGAGGCTTTTGGAAAACTGGCACAGAAATATGATATACCATTGATAGTTGATAATACTTTTGGAGCAGCGGGATATCTGGCCCGGCCATTAGATCATGGAGCAAATGTTGTTGTGGCTTCTACCACAAAATGGATTGGAGGACATGGCACCAGTATTGGAGGTATTATTGTTGATGGGGGTAACTTCAACTGGGGTAATGGAAAATTTCCACAGTTTAGTGAGCCGTCTGAAGGCTATCATGGGTTGAATTTTTGGGAAACATTCGGGGAAGGTAATCCCCTGGGCTTGCCCAATGTAGCGTTTATCATTCGCGCCCGGGTTGAAGGGCTGCGCGATTATGGTCCATGTATGAGTCCGTTCAATGCGTTCTTGTTTTTACAGGGACTTGAAACCCTTTCATTAAGGATCGATCGTACGGTAAGTAATGCTCTGGATCTGGCAAAATGGCTGGAACAAAGTGAATTTGTAGAAAATGTAAACTATCCTGGACTTGTTTCCAGCCCTCATCATGAGCCGGCCAAACGATACCTGAAGAATGGATTTGGTGGTGTACTCTCATTTAATATAAAGGGTGGGAAAGAGAATGCTTCTGGTTTTGTTGAGGCACTTGAACTGGTCAGTCATCTGGCTAATGTGGGTGATGCCAAAACACTAATTATTCATCCGGCTTCTACAACACACCAGCAATTGAACGAAGAAGAGCAAGCTCATGCAGGAGTCGGGCAGGCTCAGCTTCGTGTATCAGTTGGGTATGAACATATTGATGATATCAAAGAAGATTTTACTCAGGCATTTAAAAAGGTATTTTCTGAGGTTACAGTATAAAAATAGTAGAATGATAAATACATTCATTTTGGCATTTACTTGCTCCATCATTTAATTATTTTCTCATTAGTATTATGATTGCAGACAGAGTATTTGAATATCAAAAACCATATGAACTTGAATCCGGGAAATCACTTCCCGGATTCAAGCTCTATTACTCCACGTATGGCAAATTGAACGAGGCACGTGACAATGTGATTTGGGTATTGCACGCCTTTACCGGGAATTCCGATTTCACCCAATGGTGGCCGGGTTTGTTTGGCGAAGGAAAGTTATATGATCCTGAAAAGCATTTTGTGATCTGTGCCAATATGTTGGGCGGCTGTTATGGATCCACCGGACCTCTCTCTGATAACCCCGAAACCGGGAAACCATATTTCCATGATTTTCCGTTGCTGACAAACAGGGATATGGTTCTGGCATTTGATTTGTTGCGTGACCATCTGGATATTAAACGTATTCATACGGTGATCGGATGTTCTATGGGAGGGCAGCAAGCTATTGAATGGGCAGTTGACCAACCGGGAGTTTTTGATCACCTGATAGCTATAGGCGCTAATGCCAGACATTCTCCATGGGGTATTGCCTTCAATGAGACTCAACGGATGGCTATTGCTGCCGATCCGACATGGAAGAAAGACAAGAAAAAAGCAGGTTTTGAAGGCATGAAAGCTGCAAGAGCTGTTGGTTTATTGTCATATCGAAATTATGTTTGCTATAAAGAAAAGCAAAGTGATACTGATGATGAAAAATATGACGATTTCAGATCTTCGTCCTATCAACAATATCAGGGCGTGAAAATCACTCAGAGATTCAATGCTTTTTCTTATTGGATTTTATCAAAAGCCATGGATTCACAAAATGTGGGAAGGGGGCGAGATGGAATTAAAAAAGCACTGAAACGAGTAAAGGCCCGAAGTCTCTTTCTCGGTATCGACAACGACATTCTTTTTCCGGTAGTAGAACAGAAAATGCTTACAGATACGGTGGAGAATTCCTGGTATGATGAAATTGATTCTATATATGGCCATGACGGATTCTTGCTGGAGTTTGAGAAACTAACTATAGCTATCAATAATTTTTACAAGAAAGTTGCAGCTAGAAAAAAAACTGCATGAAAGTAGCAATGCAACAATGCTTTATTAACCAAAACCATGGCGTAGGCAGGTGGATAGCCCAAAATAATCTTATTCATCCTGAAAATCCTGTTTCAGACAGTGGAGGCTAAATACTACACCTCTGTACTTTTATTCCTATCTTTGATATAGAGATATTTTTTATTAAAAACATCAGTTATGTCAGAACTATCTAAAAAAGTCACGGATTTGTATCAAAAGCACCATTTTAATATGTACCGGCGGTTTCCCTTGACTTTGATCAAAGGAGAGGGTTGCAGGGTCTGGGATGATGAGGGCAAGGAGTATATAGATGCACTGGCAGGCATTGCTGTCAATAGTGTTGGGCATAGCCATCCTAATGTAGTGCGCGCTATTAGTGAACAGGCCAACAAACTCATTCATATTTCCAATATATATCACAATGTGCCGCAAAGTTCTTTGGCCAAACTGCTTACTCAACTATCTGGGCTGGATCGCGTTTATTTCACTAATTCAGGGTTGGAGGCCAATGAGGGAGCACTTAAGCTGGCCCGTAAATATGGTGATCAACAAGGCAAAAAGGGGCCGGTTATTTCATTTGAAAATTGCTTTCATGGGCGTTCTATTGGCACTATCGCAATGGGAAAGGAGAATTATCAAAAAGGATTCGGACCTATGCCGGAAGGTTTTATGCAATTGCCATATAACGATGTGGAGGCCCTGGGCCGTATTGATGATGATGCCATAGCGGTATTTGTAGAGGTGATTCAGGGTGAAGGAGGGATTGTTCCCGGCAACCAGGAGTTTTTGGAGAAGTTGGGTGAGGTATGTCGAAAAAAAGATATCCTTTTGGTTATTGATGAAATTCAAACCGGTATTGGACGAACAGGTAAGATGTTTGCTTTTGAGTATTATAGTTTAAAACCAGACATTCTGACTTTAGCAAAAGGACTTGGAGGTGGTGTGCCTATTGGTGCCGTACTGGCAACAGAAAAGGTTGCCTCAATGTTTCAGCCAGGTGACCACGGTACTACATTTGGAGGAAATCCACTGGCATGTGCCGCAGCATTAGCTACTATTACTACTATAATGGAAGAACATTTGACTGAAGCGGCAATTGAGCAAGGTAATTACTTGCGCAATGCATTAAATATGCTGGCTTCTGAAGTAGATGAGATCAAGGAAGTGCGAGGCATAGGGTTGATGTGGGGAGTTGAATTCATTTTTCCTTGCAGGGAAATTGCTTTAAAAATGATGGAAAGAGGTGTGCTGGTGAGTTGTACAAACAATACTGTGATCCGAATAGTGCCGCCACTTACTATCAGCCGTGAAGAATTGGATAGCGTGATAGGCGCGCTTGCTGGTGCGGTGGAAGAATATATCAATTCACTTTAAATATCAGACATAATCTAAATTTTAATATTTTCATTATTAAGTGAATATTCAATACTTCTTCTAATTGACAGGGGTTTTCTTTGCGATTGACGCAAAAAAAATTGAAAATATTTTGTATTTTTACCGGCTTATTTTTTTATCTTATATGAGACCTTTGGTCGGGCAAATGTTAAGCTTCTTTAGCTTGCCACATAAGAGTGTATCGATTGCGTAATAATATATTTGATTTGTTAGTTCTATATATTAATGATGAGAGAAAATAAAAACAAAGGCGTATATGTCCCCAGTATGGAGCACGATGCATGTGGCATTGGCTTTGTGGCTAATTTAAAGGGTAAGAAATCTCATTCTGTGGTAACCAATGCCATGGAAATGTTGATGAATATGGAGCACAGAGGAGCAGTTGGGAGTGATCCTGGCACGGGAGATGGCGCTGGTATCCTGATTCAAATGCCTCACGTTTTTTTTAAGGAGAAATGTAAAAATTTGGGTTTTGATCTGCCGGAGTTTGGTAAATATGGTGTTGGCATGATCTTTTTTCCGGAGGATGAAGCGGTACGTGAAGAGTGCAGGTATATATTAAATAAACATATAGGTGAGTTGGGCTTTGAACTGCTAGGTTACAGGAAAGTGCCCACTCACAATGAACATATAGGGGTAACTGCAAAATCGATTGAGCCCTGGATTGAACAGTTGTTTGTACGGCATAAAACCATTACCAATCCGGCCGAGCTTGAACGAAAAATATACGTTTTAAAGAAATATACTTCACATTTTGTTGGGCACAATATTGAAGAGAATAAAAACGAATTTTATTTTCTTTCATTCTCATATAAAACAATTGTCTATAAGGGTCAGTTGCGAACCAATCAAGTGGTGCCATATTTCTCAGATTTAGATGATGAACGTGTTGAGACTGCTCTGGCTCTTGTGCATTCCAGATTTTCAACCAATACTTTTCCGAAATGGAAATTGGCACAGCCATTTAAATACATAGCTCATAATGGAGAAATCAATACAATCCGGGGCAATATAAACTGGATGAGCTCTAAAGAATCCTTGATGGAAAGCAGTAATTTTATCAAGGAGGATATAGATCGCCTGTTACCTATATGTGACACAGAGCATTCTGATTCGGCCAATCTTGACAGTATAATTGAGATCCTGGTACTAGGTGGCAGGTCCATTACACATGCTTTGATGATGGTGATACCGGAAGCCTGGCAAGACAATAAGCACATGCCGGAGTATAAGAAATCCTTTTATGCTTATCACGCTTCTTTAATGGAACCCTGGGATGGGCCAGCTTCGATCTGTTTCACTGATGGCAATGTGGTAGGTGCTACACTTGACAGAAATGGATTGCGTCCGTCAAGATATTGTCTTACTACGGATGATATGGTCATTATGGCCTCAGAAGCAGGTGCCCTTAGAGTCGACCAATCTAAGGTAGTTATGAAAGGACGTTTGCAACCTGGAAAAATGTTTGTGGCAGATCTTTCACAAGGGAGGATTATCAGTGATGAGGAATTAAAGAAAGATATTTGTACAAGAAAACCTTACAAAAAATGGCTCGACGAATACGCCATTTCAATTCGCGATCTTCCACTGGTAGATAATTTTGAGTTTCAATACGATGAGAGTACACTAATACAACGTCAAATTGCTCATGGTTTTACCAGTGAAGATTTTAAAATGATCTTGCAACCCATGGTGGATCAGAAAACAGAACCTCTGGGATCCATGGGTGCCGATACACCGCTTGCAGTATTGTCAGATCAAAGCCAGCATTTATCAGGTTACTTTAAGCAGTTGTTTGCTCAAGTGAGTAATCCGCCCATCGATCCTATACGCGAACGTTTGGTGATGTCATTGCAAGGCAGCTTTGGAGCCACTAAAAATATTCTGGATGAAACCCCCGAACATTGCCGACAGATCTATCTGAAGCAGCCGATTTTAAAAAATAGTCAGCTCGTCAAGCTCATAGGATTGGACAGCCCTTTTTTTAAATCAAAAGTAATT
>Ga0164313_10002561_pt1 | contig 16245 bp, 13 predicted proteins | sample GuaBasSedimGuay4_FD_113735 | JGI IMG/M metagenome (GOLD analysis project Ga0164313, IMG submission 113735) | Subseafloor sediment microbial communities from Guaymas Basin, Gulf of California, Mexico - Guay4, Core 4569-4, 0-3 cm | ecosystem: Environmental > Aquatic > Marine > Hydrothermal vents... | reverse complement strand
TTCGATCGTCACGCCGATCATCGCCGCAGAAGCCGCCCGTCCGTATTTTCATTACCTCTCTGCGTACCCGGCCAACCGCTCGTACGGCGACATGTTCGAGCCCGCAGAGCAAACCGACGTGCTATTGCCTTCGCCGTTGCTGGAATCGGCGCTGGCCGACGACCTGATCAGGCTGCACTATCAGGCCTGGCCCGGGGGGCGGTTCACGTCGCCGCAGGTGTCGGATGAGACGCAGGTCGGTACGTTCATGGGTCTTGAGGCGCCCGACGCGCGTCGGATGTACGGCTACGAACGGCTCGACAAACTCAAGGATCTGATCGACTCGGATGCGGCCGGAGAAACTGACTCGCTCGGGCGGCAGTCGTGGGGCGTTGGCGCGGAAGAGCAGAATCTCGAGGATGATTCGTTCGCGGAATCAGAGCCAACGCAGGCCGCTTCTCCGGTGTTGTCCGATTCCTACGACCAGGAATACATGGCGCGGCAGTCGGTCGCCGAGCAGGCGCAGAAGCGATCAAACGACATGAATCAGCCGGCGAGCAAGACGCTCGCGGACAAGTCGGTGAGCGAAGAGCGTCTCTCGCCCGGCGCACTCGACGAAGACGCCTCGATATTCGGGGGCGTGGTGTCCGAGCCGCAACGCGAACGGGGCGCGGGTTCGAAGGATCAGATCGGCGAGCGTGCCGACCAGAGCCCTGCGATCGATGTCGGGCGGTTCTTCGCGGTGTGGCGGTTCGAGGGCGAGTCCCAGACGCCGCAGCTCGTGCTCGAACGCACGGTCGTCATTCGCGGGGAGCGGTACGTTCAGGGCGCCTGGATCGATTGGCCCGTTTTGCAGCGGCGCCTGACCGACTCTGTGGCCGACCTGCTCCCCGACGCCGAGCTTGTGCCGGCGCCGGGCGAGACCTTCACCTCGTCGATGCTCGCGACGATCCCTGTGCGGTTGAACCCGGGCGTGATCGTTGGCTCCGATGGCGCTCTGTTCGGTTCGCCGGCGCGGTTCACGCTCGTGATCACGGGCATCGCGGTGGGGGCGGCCATCGTGGCGATCGGGTTCGTGTTGCGGGCCTCGATCGTGCAGGGCGAGCGGCGCGGGCAGTTCGTCACCGCGGTCACGCACGAGCTGCGCACCCCGCTGACCACGTTCCGGCTCTACAGCCAGATGCTCGCCGACGGCATGGTGACCGACGAGGCCAAGCGGAGCCGTTACCTCAACACGCTCAAGAGCGAGGCCGAGCGGCTCTCGGGGATCGTCGAGAATGTGCTCGAGTACGCCAGGCTCGGCGGGCGCTCGGGCAAGACCATCGGCGGATCGGTCAGCGCAGACGAGATGGTCGCGGGGCTCGTTTCGCCCCTGCGCACTCGGGCCGAGGACGGCGGGTTCACGCTCGAAGACGAGACCGAGGCCCTGCCCGGGGGGCGCGTCGCGGCGTCACCCGAGACGGTCGAGAGGATCCTGGCGAATCTCGTCGACAACGCCCTCAAATACGCCGGCGATTCCGACACTCGGCTGCACCTGGCCTGCCGATCCACCGCCCGTGGGCTTGAGATCTGTTTCTGGGATCATGGTCCGGGTATCCCGCCGGGCGACCGCGCTCGGGTGTTCGGGGCCTTCCAGCGGGCTCGGCGTGATGCCGACGGGCCGAACCCCGGCCTGGGTCTCGGGTTGGCCCTGGCTCGCGGGATGGCCCGGCAGATGGGCGGGGATCTGAGGCTGACCGATCGCCCGGACGCTGGGGCGGCGTTCGTGCTGACGCTCCGGGGTGTGTGAATAGGGGAAAGCGGCCCCGGAATAGGGCTATACTCGTCCCCGACGCAGCAGCGTCGCGCGGGCTTGTAGCTCAGTTGGCTAGAGCGCACCCCTGATAAGGGTGAGGTCGAAGGTTCGAGTCCTTCCAGGCCCATTCCGGGGCGCCCATCGTGGCGTCCCGGCGTTGTTTTTGCACCGGGCACCACCCGGCCGATACCAGAATCCGGGCGGCGCGAACGGCACCGATCGTTCGGCCCAACAGACCCGGGGTAGGCCAATCAGCATGCCGCATCGCAAGAAACCAGACGGGCCGAGGACCTTCATGGGGGACTTCAAGCAGTTCTTCGGGCGGGGGCTGGCCATCGTCCTGCCTTCGGTGCTGACGCTCTGGATCCTGTTCTATCTGATCGTGTTCCTCTACAACAACGTTGGTCGGCCGATCAACCAGGGCGTCCGCGTCGCGGTCATCGAGGTCATGCCGCGGATCGTCGACAACGAGGATCTGCCCGCGTGGTTCAAGGTCACACCCGAAGAGGTGGAGCTGGTCCGGGAGAGATCCGACGTCCGCGGCATCGCCGAGATGTCCGAGGAAAAAGTCCGGCAGATCGTCCGGCGCGAGCGGTTCCGCGAGACCTGGAATCAGTACTTCATGCTCGAGGCGTCGGGGTTGTTCATCGCGATTGGGCTGTTCTACTTCGCGGGGCTGCTGCTCGTCGGTTTCATCGGCAGACGCGTGTACGGGAAGATCGAGGCGTTCCTCAAGCGGATCCCGGTCTTCAAGCAGATCTACCCGCATGTGAAACAGGTCACCGAGATGATCCTGGGCGAGAAGCCGCTCGCGTTCAACCGTGTTGTGCTCGTCGAGTACCCGCGGAAGGGGATCTGGACGGTGGGGCTGGTCACGGGCGGCTCGATGCGGTCGATCCGCGAGCAGGCCGGGGTCGACACCCTCAGCGTGTTCATCCCCTCGACGCCGACGCCGTTCACCGGATTCACGATCACGGTGGCCAAATCCGAAGCGGTGGATCTGCCGATCGGCGTCGAAGAGGCGGTCCGGTTCTTCATCACCGGGGGCGTGCTGGTCCCGGACCGCGAGGCGTGGACCGCCCCGCCCGATTCGGACCAAATCGAGGGGTCATCGGACCAGAACCTGGGCCTATGATCGCGGCCCCTATGCTAAGCTAGGCCCGTGGAGTAGCGGTCCCAAGAGTGAGGTGGCTCTATGCGCATCGATGTTGTCGGACGGAACCTGGACATCACCGATCCCATCAGGGAGCGAGCCGAAGCAAAGGCCGATAAACTGACCCAGTTCTTCGACGGCGTCCAGCAGGTAACCGTGACGATCACGGCCGACGACCGGCATACGCGCGGGCAGTTCGAGGTCGAGTTTCTCGTTGACGTCACCAAGCACGACGACTTTGTGTCGCACGCATCGGGTGAAGACGTGTACGCCACCATCGATCAGGCCGAGCAAAAGCTTGCGCGGCAACTCACAGACTTCAAAGAAAAGCTACGGGTCCACAAGCGTTGACCCTGGCGGCGGAGATGAACCCGTCATGAAACTCTCCGAAGTAGTTGTCACCGAGGCGATTGTCCCGGCGCTCAAATCCACACAGCGCGATGAGGTGGTTGCAGAACTGGTCGACGCTCTGGTGGCCGCCGGCGCTGCCGATGCCTCGATCCGCGACGAGCTCATCGCCGCGATCCTCGAACGCGAGCACAAAGGCTCGACCGGGTTCGGAAGGGGGGTCGCGGTCCCGCACGTCAAGCACCAGTCGGTGTCGAAGATGTCGGCCGCGATCGGGCTCAGCGAAGAGGGCGTCGAGTTCAACGCGCTGGACAAGCAGCCGGTGTATTCGGTTTTCCTGCTTTTGAGCCCCGAAGACAAACCCGAAGAGCACCTTCAGGCGATGGAAGTGATCTTCAAGAATCTCAGCAAGGACACGTTCCGCAGGTTCCTGCGGCAGTCGACAAGCATCGAGGAAGTCACCCAACTCCTCGAGGAAGCGGACTCACAACAGATCTCGGGCTGACCAGGCCCGGGGCACACGCGTTCGCGGATCGCAGAGCGGCCGACGCCTGCCGACCCGACACGCACGGGATCTACACCAGTGGCGCGATGCACGACCAAAGCGACGATCGTGAACCGGCTCGGGCTCCACGCCCGCCCGGCGATGGCGTTCGTCGACGCAGCCTCGCAGTTCACTTCGACGGTTACCGTCGCCAACGCGGGCAACACCGTCGACGGAAAATCCATCATGCAGATGATGATGCTCGCGGCCACCAAGGGCACCGAGCTCGAGATCACCGCCGACGGTGACGACGCGAAGCAGGCCTGCGACGAGCTCCGCACCCTCATCAAGAGCGGGTTCGACGAGGACTAATCAGGCGTGTGCGGGCTCGCCGATCGGCTTGACCGTGATCATCGGTGCCGTGATTTCCTGGGCCTCGCTGGTATCGAGCCGTTCGATACTCGCGCCAACACCGCGGAGCCGCTCCTCGAGACGCTCGTACCCCCGGTCGAGGTGGTACACGCGGTTGATGACCGTGGTGCCCTTGGCCGCCATCGCTGCCAGCACGAGCCCGGCCGACGCACGAAGATCGCTTGCCATGACCGGGGCGCCGACCAGCTCACGCACGCCGGACACCACGACCGTTGCGCCCTGACGCAGCAGCTTGGCGCCCATGCGGCTCAGCTCGGGCACGTGCAGGAACCGTTCGGGGAAGATGCGTTCGGTGATCACGCTGTTGCCGTCGGCCAGTGTCAGCAACGCCATGAACTGGGCCTGGAGGTCGGTGGGGAATCCGGGGTGCGGCTGGGTCGAGATCTCAACCGGACGCAGCGACCGCTCGGCGTACACCCTGCACGTCGCGCGGTACGGGTCCGACTGATCCTCCACGTCGACGTGCACACCGATCCGCGCGAGACGATCGACCGCCGCAAGCAACGCGTCGATCGGGCAGTTGGTCACCTTCAGGTCGCTGTTGGTGATCGCCGCGGCGCACAGGAATGTGCCGGCCTCGATCCGGTCGGGGATGATCTGGTGCTCGGCTCCGGAGAGTTCGTCGACGCCGATGATCGTGATCCGCGGAGTGCCGGCGCCGGAGATCTTCGCCCCCATCGAGCACAGCAGCTTGGCCAGATCCGCGATCTCCGGCTCGCAGGCCGCCGATTCGATGACGGTGGTGCCGGCGGCCAGGGTGGCGGCCGACATGACATTGGCGGTGCCGAGAACCGTCGGTCCGAAGGGTCCGCCGAGGAATATGGTGGCCCCCCGCAGCCGTCCGCCGGGCGCTTCGGCGACGATATCGCCGTTTTCGAGGGTGATCGTCGCCCCGAGCGCCTCGAGCCCCCTGAGGTGGATATCGACCGGGCGGTCACCGATCGCGCACCCGCCGGGCATCGAGACCCGTGCCCGCCCGCGACGGGCCAGGATCGGCCCGAGCACGCAGATACCGGCCCGCATGGTGCGGACCACGTCGTACCGGGCGTAGACCTGCGACTCGTCCTCGCTGCGAACGTGGATCCCGTCGTCGTCGCGCACGCACGAGCACCCCAGCTCGCCGAGCAGCTTCATCATGTTCCGGATATCCGCGAGTTCTGGGACGTCGCGTAGGGTCAGGGGCTGGTCGGTCAGCAGTGCGGCGGCCAGTTGCGGCAGCGCCGCGTTCTTGGACCCGTTCACTCTCAGGGTCCCGTCGAGGCGTCGACCGCCCTCGATCACGAATGCATCCATGCGTTCGGCTCCAATGTCCTTATCGGTCAGAGATGATGATAGGGGATTCGGGGCTCGCGCACATCCTGCGCCGATTTGATGTGGGTATCGGACACCCCGCCCGCACCACCGGCACATCTTCCGCCGATTCCCGATCCCCCGCATGGTGCCAACCCCGGGTAATTGGCATGTTCAAAGTCGGAGCGGGCGACACGTTCGACCGCCAACGGCACAGCGACGGAGGAACCACCAATGACCGGATCCAGCAAGAACACCAAACGAACAATGATCGGGATCGCGGCGGCGGCGGGACTCGCCATCGTCGGCGCCAATGTGGACGCCAATCCCACCGCGATCGGACTGGCCGCCGCGGTCATGGGCGTGGGCGACGACCCCGCGGCACCACCGTCCATCCAGCTCACCGGCGTCGTACGCGACTTCCGGGCCGACCACCCCGACTTCCAGCGGCAGCCCCGCAAAGCCAACGGCAGCGGCAGCTTCGGGCACTACATCGGAATCCCGGCCAGCGAGATCGGTGACGACGGCAAGCCCGCGTTCGGCAGCAAGGGGCGAAAGGTCCTCAGCCAGTGGTACGACGGGTCGAGCCGGAAGGTGCTTCCCGGTCTTGAGGACACGGGCTACATCGACTCGAAGACCGGCGATATCACAGGCTCGGCCGAGGCGCAGGGCGACGCGGTCGAATCGGCCGCGACCTTCGACCAGTGGTTCCGTGACATCGACGGCGTGAACGCCGGTAGGGCCCTGTCGATCAAGCTCATGCGCAACGACGCCACCGGCAGCTACGTCTTTGACGACACGCAGGACGCGCTCTACCAGCAACGCGGCGGGTTCTTCCCGATCAACGGCGAGCTGTACGGCGACTACCAGAACGACACCAACTTCCACTTTACCTATGAGATCAACACCGAGTTCAACTTTGAGGTCGGCTCGGGGCAGACGTTCCGATTCATCGGCGACGACGATGTCTGGGTGTACATCGACGGCAAGCTCGTGATCGACCTCGGCGGTGTGCACTCCAAGATAGACCAGATCGTGGAACTCGACCGGCTCAACTGGCTCGAGGACGGCGAGGTCTACACACTCCAGTTCTTCTTCGCCGAGCGGCACACCACACAGTCAAACTTCCGCATCGAGACCAACATGCTCCTTCGGACGGTCAAACTCCCGGCCACCACGGCCCTGCACGACTAACCGGTCCATCCGGTTCGACTCACCTCCGCGCAGGCCGACCCAATGACGCCCGCCCCAGCCACGGGGCGGGTGTTTTTCTATCCAGACCAATCGCCTACCCAGACCTCACAGACCTTATAACCGGCGCAGCTCGACCCCGATGCGCCGACCGCCGTGCCGCCAAAACGCCGATGGAATGGGTGGAAGAGTACACGCGGCCCGCGCCGCCACAGGGGATCAGTTCATGAGGCCAACCGACCACATGGTCTTTGCGCGCATCGCTGCGATCGGTGCAGTGGTGGTGCTGGGCGCACGCTCACCGAGCCAAACGGCAAGGACGGGCCCCGCGCGTTCAACGTCTGCGCCGACCACACGCGACTCCGAGGGCATGCCCGACAGCATCACGCTCACAGGTGTTGTGCGGGATTTCCGCGCCGACCACCCCGACTTCCAGCGCCAGCCCAGGAACGCGGCCGGCAACGGCAGCTTCGGGCATTACCGAGGCATCGTGAGCGACGAGATCGGCGAGGACGGCAAGCCGGAGTTCGCTTCCAAGGGACGAAAGGTGCTCTCGCAGTGGCGCAGCGCCGACGGGAACCGGATCATGCCGGGCCATGAGAACCGCCCCGAGATCGCGTTACTCCCGGCCGACGTCCCCGGATCGGCCGAGGCGGGCGGCGACGCGATCGAATCCGCCGCGACATTCAAGCAGTGGTTCAGGGACGTTTCGGGCGTGAACCTGTCCAGGGCCGTGACCCTGCGTCTGGAACGCCAGCCGGGCACCAGCAAGTATGTCTTCGACGACCGCACCGACCCGTTCTACAGAGAGCTCGGCGGCTTCTTCCCGGTCAACGGGCAGCTCTATGGCAACTATCAGCAAGACACAAACTTTCACTTCACGTACGAGATCGATACACGGTTCACCTATGCCGCCGGCGAGGGGCAGTTCTTCCTGTTCGACGGGGACGACGACGTGTGGGTGTATATCGACGGCAAGCTCGTGATCGACCTCGGCGGGATCCACTCAAGGATCGACCAACGCGTCGAGCTCGACCGGCTCACGTGGCTCAGGGACGGCGAGACGTATGATCTCAAGTTCTTTTTCGCCGAGCGCCACACAACGCAATCCAACTTCCGTATCGAAACAGACCTGACATTGCGGACCGTGGCGATGCCGGCCTCGAGCGCTATATACGACTGATCCGCGGCCGGTCGCGAGTCAGCGCCGCCGCCGGGACGCCGGGTCCTTGCGGAAGTAGACGTAGTTCCCGGGCGAGCGTGGGAGCACGAGCCACCGGCGGGAGTCGATGCTCGTCTTGGGCGCCGTGGGCCAGCTGTCGATTGATGTGATCGGACTCTGGGTACGACTTGCGTACATGTGGTCGAGCCGCCCGTACTCTTGCCCCGGCCCGAGCACCGCAAGGCGCTCTGCGACCGGCTCGGCATCGAACACAACCGCGGACGAGGCACCCTGTGAGCGCCCAAAGGTCGGCCCGTGATCGCGCTGACCGACGACACGGTTGGCGCTGCACCCGCCGAGTGTGAGCAGCGCACATCCAGCGATCAAGGTTTTCGGACCAACTCTTCGGTTCATCATCCGGTCTCCGCCGGGAATGGTGCACCGAGTATGTCATGTCGACCACAATCAACCAAGGCGAATGTGGGCGTTTTGTATGCGGATCCGGCGCCGCCCGCACAGTTTCCCTGTGTTGACGCGCCGCAAGGCCCGGGCTCGCCCCGCGTATATTGTGGATTTCGAGGCGGTCAGGCCGCCCGGCGCATCCAGGCCGGATCACCGGTGATGATCTTGAACGCGTCGTCGCCGGAGACCGACTTGGAGAGGTGGAAGCCCTGGATCAGCTCGCACCCGAGCGCGATCAGCTGGGCCAGGTTGTCCTGGTCCTCAACACCCTCGGCGATGACCTTGAGCCCGAGGTGCTCGGCCAAAGTGAGGATCGCGTGGATGATCGCCGCGAACTCACGGTTCTGGTTCATGTTCATGATGAACGAGCGGTCGATCTTGAGGACGTCGAACGGCAGCTGGTGCAGGCAGCTCAGCGAGCTCAGCCCGGTCCCAAAGTCGTCCATGTAGATCATGACGCCGAGGTGCTTCATCTCGTTGAGGATGTTCGCGACGCGATCGAGATCGGACACCACTGTTGTCTCGGTCACCTCGATGTGCAACTGCTCCGGTTCGAGCCCGTTTCTATGCAGGGCACTCTTGATCATCGGGATGATGCCCGGATCGGTCAGCTGACGCTTGGATAGGTTGATGCCGACCGCGACGCCCGGCGCATCGGGAGCGGCGTCGCGCCACCGGGCCATCTGCCGGCAAGCCTCCTCGATCACCCAGTGCCCGATCGGCAGGATTAGCCCTGTTTCCTCGGCAACACCGATGAACTCTCCGGGCGGCACGAGCCCCCGCTCGGGGTGCTGCCAACGGATCAGCGCCTCGAACCCGAACACGCTTGCGGTGTCGGTCGAGACAATCGGCTGATACTCGAGTATGAACTGGTCCTCATCGATCGCACGCCGGAGCTCGTTTTCGAGTGAAAGCCGGGCGAGCGCCTTGGTGTGCAGCGACTTGTCGAACGTCGCATACCGGGCCTTGCCGCCCTCTTTGGCGCGGTACATCGCGGTGTCGGCGTCACGGAGTATTTCTTCGGGACGGTCGTAGTCGTAGTTGGTCACCGCGATGCCGATGCTCGCGGTGATTGTGACCTCGTGTCCTTGAAGATTGAACGGCTCGGTCAGCTGCTGGTGGATCCGCTCGGCCACCAGCACCGCGTCGTTCTCGCGCATCACGCCGTCGAGCAGCACCACGAACTCGTCGCCGCCGAGCCGCGCGGTCGTCTCGTTGGGCCCGTGCGAAACCGTATCGAGCGGGCGCAGCGCCTGCCGCAACCGCAACGCGATCGCCTTGAGAAGCTCGTCGCCCACATCGTGCCTGAGGCTGTCGTTGATCAGCTTGAAGTTGTCGAGGTCGAGGAACAGCACGCTGAACTTGTAGTCCTCCTCGCGCTTCTGATGCTCGAGACATTCGCCGAGGCGTTCGAGCAGCAACGCCCGGTTCGGCAGCCCGGTCAGCGCGTCGTGCATCGCGGCGTGGGCCAGCCGGTCCTGGGCGGTGCGGCGCTGATCGACCTCGACCTGCAGCTCCTCGGTCTTCTGCGACACCAGACGCTCGAGCTCGTCGGTGTGCAGACGCGCCTGGCGCCCCTGCACCCACTTGGTCGTCAGCCCGCACGAGATCAGGCTCACCTCGGCGCTGTCGAACGGCTTGCGGAGGTACATCAGACGGTCGGAGAACCCGAGTTGCTCGACAAGATCGTCGGCAGAGTAATCCGAATACGCCGTGCAGATGACGATCTGGATCTCGTCGTCGACCTCCCAGATCAGCTTGATGGTCTCGACGCCGTCGATGCCCGGCGGCATGCGCATGTCGACGAACGCGAGCGCGTACGGACGCCCCTGTTCACATGCCCGACGGACCATCTCCGCGCCTTCCTCGCCCTGGTTGGCCGAGTCGACCTCGAAGACGACGCGGGTCACATCGGTCGATACTTGGCCGAACATCATCGACTCGATGTCCTCGAGCTCGTCGTTGACGGCCCGCCCGCACAGGATGTTCCGGAAGTCCTCGTGGATCGAGCTGTTGTCGTCGATCACCAGGATTCTGTTGTTGTGTTGCTCGATCATGCGGCCTTCCGTCCCTCTCCGGATTCGCGGGCCAGCCAGAGCGTGAACCTCGCTCCGGAGCCCTTACCGTCGCTGGCGGCGCTCAGCGACCCGCCGATCTCTTTGGCAGTGAGGGCCGCCGAGTGCAGCCCGAATCCGTGACCGTCCTTTTTGGTCGTGAATCCGTGCGTGAAGACCCTCTTGACCTGCTCGGCTCCCATGCCGATCCCGTTATCGATCACCTCGAGCCGCACGCGATCTTCGCCCGGCTCGTTGCGGACGGTCAGAGTCAGGACCGGTGTCCGCCCACGCATCTCGTCCATCGCCTCGACCGCGTTGTTCACGAGGTTCACGAGGATCTGGAGCACCTTGTGCCGGTCGGCCATCAGCGGGTCGACCTCGTCGAACTCGCGGATGATCCGGATTTGGTGCCGGTCCTTGGAGGCCGAGCTCATCCGGAGCGCATCCTCCATGATCTCACGCGGATCGATCGGCTCGACCACGCCGTTGACCTTCGACACCGATTGCTGCACACGGATGATGTCTTTCATGTGCGAGATGTGTTCGTTGAGCGAATGCATCTGCTGGAGCATCCGCTTCTGCTCGGTGTCGAGGTGCTCCGAGAGCTTGCCCAAATACGCAGGCAGCGCCCGCCCCCGGTCGTCGTTCTCGACGAACCCGCTGAGATCCTCTCCTTGCTGGGCGAGCAGCTTCGCCAGCTCTCCGATCCGACCGGTCTTCGATCTGCGGATCGTTTCCTCGATCAGCCCTGCGGTCACGTTCACGCTGTTGAGCACGTTCCCGACGTTGTGCAGAACGCCGGTGGCGACCTCGGCCATCCCCGCCTGACGAGACGTCGACACGAGCTTGCGTTGGAGCTCCTCGCGTTCGGTGTCCGAGCGTTTGCGTTCGGTGATATCGGTGCCGATGCACACATACCCCGAGACGTTGTCGTCCGCGTCGCGGATCGCCGAACCGGAGAGACTGATCGGGATGTACCGCCCGTCCTTGTCGATGTAGGTCACCTCGTGGTCGCGTTTGACCTCTTGTCCGAGCAGGTGCTCGAGCCGGGCCCCGGTGAGGTGGAACCCGTCGGCCAGGCAGATCAGGCTCGCGGTCCGCCCGATCAGCTCTTCTTCTTCAAACCCGAGCAGCTCGAGCGTCGCGCGGTTGACCTTCTGGATCTTGGCGTCCTCGTCGACCACCATGAAACTATCAGCCATCGATTGGAGCACCTTGTTGATAAAGGTGTTGTACTCCGACGCGGAGTCGGCGCGTTCGTGCAGCTGCTCGAGTGTCGCTCCCAGCTGGTTGAGGTGTCCGGCGACGTTCGCGATCGGTCGCGATCCGGTTTGCGTCGCCCGCATCTGAACCTCGCCGCGTGAGTAGCCGGTGATGACCTCGCTGAGCCCGCCGAGCCCACGGGTCAATCGCCCCGACATCCAGAACGCAAGCACGCCCGATGCGATGCACAAGAGTGCGCCGAGCGAGATCATCGACGCCACGAGATTGCCGATCGGCATCGACTCCGCCTGAGGCTTGAGCACGATCGAGACCGTCCCGATGGACCGACGCTCGGTGTCGATGATCGGTGCGCTGACCGATTGGGATCGGACCAACTCGGGGCGGATCCGGGCCATCACCCAACGCGCCCAGCCCGGGAGTCTCCTCGGGGACGAAGAACGCGCCGAGGCCACCACGCCGCGATCTTCGGTCGCCACCTCGACACTCGACACGCCGTGGAGCTGCTGGATCTCACGAACCAGCAACTCGATGGTCTTGTCGTCGTCGTCCGATAACGAGGGCAGGATCGCCTGAGCCAGAAGCTGAGCCTGGTAACGCTGGTCGGCCCGCTGCTGGGCGGCGGACCACTCGGCCTGCTGCCCAACATGCTGGATGCCCATGCCCAGCGCAACCATCGCGCTGAGCAGCACAGCGATCAGAGCGAGTTGTCCTCTCAGCAGGAGCAGCATCCCCTGGGCTCCATATAGGGTCTGGGATCGACATCGACCCACGCCGGCCCGATCGCGATCCAAGGGCATCGCGGGCCCCGGCGTCGGGGCTATAGAGCCGTCGCAACCCTCGCAACAGCCCAATTCAGACCATTATCGGTACTCTCGGCGGTTCGATGGGGGCTGGCATCTTCCGAGTTCGTCCTTGATCTGGTGGGTATCCTCGGTGCACAATGGGCCGAGACGACGGGTCGACCCCCGATCGAAGGGATGCTGTTATGGGACTTCGCACACAGATCACCGCCGCGACCGTCGGACTCGTGCTGGGCACCGGCGCTTTGGCCCAGAGCTCGAATGTCTTCGAGAGCAACAAGAACGCCTGGAGCGAGAACGTGGGGTGGACCGACTGGGCGGGTGCCAACTCTCGCGCCGATGGCGTCTTCATCGCCGGTTCGTACCTCACCGGGTACATCTGGGGCGAGAACATCGGGTGGATCGACGTCGGACGCGTCCCGGTTAACGGCGTCGACTATCAGAACCTCAACAACACCGATTACGGCGTCAACATCGACCCGGTCACCGGCGCGCTCTCCGGGTACGCCTGGGGTGAGAACATTGGGTGGGTCAACTTCGACACGCTCGCAGCGCTCGGCGCGTTCAACCAGGAAGCCGAGTTCGATCGCCCGGCGCGTCGGTTCCGCGGGCACGCATGGGGTGAGAACATCGGGTGGATCAACCTCGACGACGGCACGCACTACGTTTCGTACTGCTCGGCCGACGTGACCACCACGGGCGCCGCGATCGGTGACCCCGCGTACGGCGTGCCCGACGGGCTGGTCACCGGCGCCGACATCAACTTCTTCGTCAACGCGTGGGGCGGTGGTGGTCTCGCCGTGGCCGATGTCACCACCACCGGCGCTGCCATCGGCAGCCCCGGGTACGGCACGCCCGACGGAGTGATCACCGGCGCCGATATCAACTTCTATGTCAACGCCTGGGTCGCCGGCTGCCCGTAAGAACTATCTACGGACAAAACTGAATGAGGGCTGCACCGGATGAGGGCGCCCTTTGTGCTGCGTGCGATGAACGGTCGGAGCCCGCGACGAAGCACCCCCGGCAGGGCTCGAACCTGCGACCTCCGCTTTAGGAAAGCGATGCTCTATCCAGCTGAGCTACGGGGGCAACGAACGCCCACAGTATAGCCGAGCACCAAAACGGAGCGTCCGCGTCCCGGTGCCCATTGCGCCGCGAAACACCGCGCCGCTACGGGTATCCCACCGGCCACACGTCGACGACGAAGTTGATATTGACACCGGTTATGAGTGTCCAGCACGCCGAATACGTGATCGTCGATGCCGGTCAGAATCACCCTTCAATTACCGGTGTCGATGCTGAAGCGGTACGGGTTACGGATCTCAACGCGCGTGACCTATTGAGCTTCATCGCTTTCACCGATGCGGGTTGAGAAGCGTGTCCACCGGTTATTCATGTTGTGGGCGGCCCGGATTCACCTCGTCGCTCGTCAAAGCGAACACCGCGGCGCAAACCGCGGGGCTCGCGAGGGGTTCTGGTCGCCATCAGGGACAGCCGACGATCCAGAGATTGATGAAGTAGTTCACGTCCGAAGCGGTGACCAGTCCGTCGGGCACGCCGAAGCCCGGGTCGCCGCCGCCGGCGCCCTGTGTGGTGACGTCCGCGTCGGGATCGCCCGCGATCCAGAGGTTGATGTAAAAGTTCACGTCGGCCGCGGTGATAAGACCGTCCGGCACGCCGAAGTCCGGGCTGCCCGCGCCGGCACCCTGCGTGGTCACGTCGGCCGGCGAGCATGCGCCGCACGAATCCGGGATCAGATCGCCGTTGCTATCCGCAGCGGTGCCGTCGAGAATCTCGAGCAGGTCGTCGAGCCCGTTGCTGTTGCAATCGGGCATCGCGTCGAGCACGTCGTAGTCCGCGGGCCCGTGCAGCACACCGCCGCCCGCGTCGTTGAGCCGGATGTACGTCGTCGATGCGCCCGTCGAGATCCACGTGCTCTGGTCGGTCCATACGCCGCCGGTCTCGGCCTCGTCGGATCGTTCATCGGCTATCAGGTCGTCGGCGCCCCCGGTGCTCCACTGGATGTGATCGGCGATCTGTCCGCCGTTGCCGAAGACCACAGGCGGGAAGTACACCCCCATGCCGAATGCGCCCGCTTCATCAAGAGGCCCGGCGAAGTTGCCGCCGATCGAGCTGAGATCGATCCGACCGGCTCCGGACGCGTCGTTGTTGAAGTGGATGTACAGGGATCCGCCCGCGGGCACCACCTCGCCGTTGAGCCCGCCCGATGCGCTGTACCTGAAGTTCTGATCCTCATCGTGGGTGCAGAACCGCCACCCGTCGAGCGGCTCGGCGCCCGCGCCGAAGTTGTGCAGCTCGACCACGGCGGTGCCGAAGTTGATCGAGCGGATCTGGACGTCGCGCGGGGCGGCGTGGGCCCCCGACGCGAGCGCAGCAATCACCAAGACGCTGAGTCGATAGTTTTTCATTTCGTTCTCCGATTCCGGGTCGTCCCTGGACGGGCCGAATCGCCCCTCCGGGAAGTACGATGTCCCGAAACGCCCTCGGTATTGCACGATCTCGGCGAATCGGATGATCCTACTGGGGAACGGCACGGATCCCGAGGCCGGGACGCCGCGCCCCGGCTAGCATCTCCGCCCCAAATAGGGGATGCGGAAGGACTCAATATGGAAGCCGGCATCGTCGGGCTGCCCAACGTCGGCAAGTCCACGCTCTTCAACGCTCTGACCAACGCGGGCGCGCTCGCGGCCAACTACCCGTTCGCCACCATCGACCCGAACATCGGCGTGGTGCCGGTGCCCGACCCGCGCCTGGCGATCATCAACGAGCGCATCGAGACCGAGAAGATCGTGCCCGCGATCCTCAAGCTGGTCGACATCGCCGGGCTCGTCCGCGGCGCCAGCACGGGCGAGGGCAAGGGCAACGCGTTCCTGAGCCATATCCGCGACGTGGACGCGGTCATCCAGCTCGTCCGGTGCTTCGACCAGGCGCCCGGCGGCGAGGACATCACCCACGTCGACGGATCGGTCGACCCGCTCCGCGACATCAGCACCATCGAGACCGAGCTGATCCTCGCCGACCTGCAGACACTCGAGAATGCGAGGAAGAAGGCCGAACGCGCCGCGCGCGGCAAGGACCGCGACGCGATGGCGCGCCTGGCCGCCATCATCGCGGTTCAGCCGGCGATCGAAGCCGAGCAGACTGCACGGTCGTTGGAGCTGAGTGATCCCGAAGCCGTCCGCGGGCTGCACATGCTCGGGCTCATCACCACCAAGCCGATCCTCTACGTCGCCAACGTCAACGAGGACGACGCCGGCGGTCAGAGCGAGTTCGCCTGCGCGGTGCGCGAGCGGGCAAAGGCGAGCGGCAGCGTCATGGTCCCGATCTGTGCGCGCATCGAATCAGAGCTTTCAGAGCTCGACGAGGACGACAAGAAAGAGATGCTCGCGGACATGGGCATGGACGAGCCGGCGCTCGACAAACTCGCGCGGGCGGCGTACACGCTGCTCGGCATGCAGAGCTTCTACACCGCGGGCCCCATAGAGATCCGCGCGTGGACCATCCCGCAGGGGACCAAGGCCCCGCAGGCGGCCGGCGCGATCCACACCGACTTCGAGAAGGGCTTCATCCGCGTCGAGGCCTACTCGGTCGACGACCTGATCGAGTTCGGCTCCGAGAAGGCGATCAAGGACGCGGGCAAGATGCGCGTCGAGGGCAAGGACTACACCATGCACGACGCGGATATCTGCCACTTCCTGTTCAACGTGTAGGAAGAAGGCAATGGGCAGCGGGCAATAAGCAAAGGGGAGGAGCCACAAGGAGCAACTGTGGATGGGCCACTTGCCATTGGGTCAACAGATGCCCGACGCCTCCGGCATATTTCTGATGCCTGATCCCTGCTTCTCTT